>Ga0265293_10002015_pt1 | contig 42466 bp, 35 predicted proteins | sample Munlanlewell138R_FD_192505 | JGI IMG/M metagenome (GOLD analysis project Ga0265293, IMG submission 192505) | Leachate microbial communities from a municipal landfill in Southern Ontario, Canada - Leachate well 138R | ecosystem: Engineered > Solid waste > Landfill > Unclassified | place: Canada...
CCATGGTAAGGAGCCGATAAGCTGGTAGGATCAGAACCTCTCCAACCCTATCCCACACTACCCTCAAGGCTGATCTGCAGTAGCTTCTGCGCCTCTACGGCAAACTCCATCGGGAGCTTGTTCACCACCTCTTTCACGTAGCCGTTCACGATCAGGCCGATCGCCTCCTCTTCACCCAGTCCACGCTGGTTGCAGTAGAAGATCTGATCCTCGCTGATCTTGGAGGTGGTTGCCTCATGTTCGAGGATGGCACTCGGGTTCTGGATGTCGGTGTAGGGGAAGGTGTGGGCACCACAGTGGTCGGTCAGCAACAGGCTGTCGCATTGCGAGTGGTTGCGTGCGTTCTCCGCCTTCTTCGTCACCTTCACCAGTCCGCGGTAGCTGTTCTGGCTGCTGCCTGCCGAGATGCCCTTGGAGACGATGCGGCTGCGCGTGTGCTTGCCCAGGTGGATCATCTTGCTGCCGGTATCGGCCTGCTGGTGGTTGTTGGTCACGGCCACAGAGTAGAACTCACCCACCGAGTAGTCGCCCGCAAGGATGCAGGAGGGATACTTCCAGGTGATGGCAGAGCCGGTCTCCACCTGTGTCCAGGAGATCTTGGAGTGGTTGCCCTTGCAGAGACCCCGTTTGGTCACGAAGTTGTAGACGCCACCCTTGCCATTCTTGTCGCCGGGGTACCAGTTCTGTACGGTGGAGTACTTCACTTCCGCGTTCTCCAGGGCGACGATCTCCACGATGGCAGCATGCAGCTGGTTTTCGTCACGCATGGGCGCCGTACACCCCTCCAGGTAGCTCACGTACGAGTCATCGTCGGCTACGATCAGGGTGCGTTCAAATTGTCCCGTGTTGGCCGTATTGATCCGGAAGTAGGTGGAGAGCTCCATCGGACATCTTACCCCCTTGGGGATGTAGACAAACGAACCATCGCTGAAGACGGCCGAATTGAGCGCTGCGTAGTAGTTGTCCTTATATGGCACCACCGTACCCATGTGCTTCCGCACCAGATCGGGGTGATGCTTCACCGCCTCACTGAAGGAGCTGAAGATGATCCCTTTCTCGGCAAGCACCTCCTTGAAGGTGGTCTTCACCGAGACACTATCCATCACAGCATCAACGGCCACGCCGGTCAGCTGCTTCTGCTCCTCGAGAGGAATACCCAGTCGTTCGAAGGTCCTGAGCAGCTCAGGGTCCACCTCATCGAGGCTCTGGGGTGTCTTGCGCTTGGTGGGATCGGCATAATAGATGATATCCTGAAAATCGATGCGGGGGATCTTCAGGTGAGCCCATTCCGGCTGCTCCATGGTGAGCCAATGGCGGTAGGCCTTCAGGCGGAACTCCAGGAGCCATTCCGGCTCCTCCTTCTTCGAAGAGATCAACCTGATCACCTCTTCATTGAGACCCTTCTCAATCACTTCGGTCTCCACATCGGTGGTGAACCCGAATTTATACTCCTGTGTGGTTAAGTCGTTTAATATCTGATCCTGATCCAGTTCTTGCATAGCTGTCGTGAAATTTATGGGGTCGTTGCGACCGGCTTGAATATGTGTCGGGTGGTAGATGCCGCCCGACTTGTAGTAACAACCGTATGACCGGTTTTGTTGCACAAAGGTAACCCTTTTTCCTCAATTTCGTTGAACGCAGTCAATGAAACCGCTGAATGAACAAATGCCTCCGCAATTCTGTTACTTTAGTTGAAACATCTAAAAATCACTACTACTCAGCACATCATTTCCCGATTGTAGGGGTGTTGTGTTGCCATTATTTAAAAACAAAGTAAAGATGAAAAAAGGAATCCTTTTACTGATGACGCTCTTCGCGACGATAGGCCTCATGGCGCAGTCGCATTACAAAGTAGATCCGGCACACACCTCCGTCAATTTCAAGGTGAAGCACAGCGGTATCACCTTTGTGAACGGCAGGTTTGAGAAATTTGACGGTGGCATCATCGGCAGCCTCGACAAGATGGAAGATGCCAGGGTCTTCTTCAACGTGGAGGTGGCCAGCATCAACACCAGTGTGCCCATGCGCGACGATCACCTGCGCAGTGCCGATTTCTTTGATGCGGAGAATTATCCTGCGATGACCTTCGAGAGCAGTCGCATCGAAAAGGTGGATGATCAGCACTACAAGTTACAGGGGAAGCTGCAGATCAGGGATGTGACCAAGGATGCCACCTTCGACGTGAAGTATGGTGGTCTTGTAAGAGGTGAGAACGGAGCTGAGACTGCCGGTTTTATCGCCAAAAGCAGCATCAACCGACTCGACTACAATGTAGCGTATGATCCTGATGGAGCGGGTATTGGCAAGGAGGTGATCATCACGCTCTACCTGGAGTTCAAGAAAGCCACCCTCTGATACAAAAGCCGGCAGGAGAACCGGAAGTAAATAAAACATTTAAGTTTCGCATGCTCTGTATACAGCTAAATTATCGACTGACAATTTTTTTGAACATGCGAAAGCTCAGTAAATCATATTGTAGAGGAGACCGTCGGGTCTCCTTTATTTTTGTCGCGTGAGGTAGCGGTCGATCACACCCCCGGGAACAAGCAGCTCTCTAAGCCTGGCAAACGGTATTGTCACATCAATGACCCCCATGGCATAGGGAGCAATCTCGTACTGGTTGTAGGTGTAGTGTATCGCGGTGTCGCTCAGCCAGAAGTTGTTGTTGGGAACAATGTCTTCAATGGTGAAAAAACCTCTTGTCAACAGTGAGTCGGGTTCCGTCACCGCATAATCCTCCATCAGTTGTGTGACAATGATCTCTCTGAGGGGCTGGTAGTAGCCTGGCAGGAAGAGATCCTCTTCTGAGAGGGTGTTGAGACTGTTCAGGTCGATGTTGGTGTAGATGAGCCTGTGTGACCCGTGCGCACCTCCCTCATAATCACTGTATGCAACCTGGTAGCTTAACAGCGAGTCGTTCAGAAAGAGTACCTCGTTGTGGATATCGAGCGTGTACCAGTACCATACCGGTGTCTCACCTTCCAACATCGCCTTCTCTTTGTAAAAGTTGTTGGAGAGAGAGCGGTAGCGCTCACGATAGGCATCGGTGAAGAGAGAGAGAGCTTCCTCAGGTGTGAGCGTATCATACTGAACATCACCGAAGAAGGTGCCGGTGAAGATCTGCTGCAGACGCGTCAAAGAGGCTTCATCACGGAACCTGACCGGATAGGTGAAGGTGAGGTTCAGCTCAGCGTGGGGTAGGGTGGTATCGTTCTCCGACAGCAGCGGAATCTGCTCGTTCACTACCAACGTCTCGAAACGTATATCACGGCAGGAACTCATCAGCAGCACTGCTGCAGTGGTAAGGATGAACGAGAGAATGAACGGGATCGATCGCTTGCTCTGCATAGCTTTTTTACTGTATGATTTGTTTGATGGCTCCCAGATCAGGATAGAACAATACCCTGATGGGTTGCTTCATGTTGCTGAACATACGCTTTGCCAGTACATCCTTCGATCCGTACTGTACCACATCCACCTCTTTCTCCAACAGGGGCTCATGACGGTACTCAACGACCAGTTCCGCTTTGCCGGGGATATTGTAGACCAGGCCACTGCTCAGCTTCTCCTCCAGTTTCTTGAGGTCACGTTCCGACAAGGTTAGCTCAACCCCGGGAGTCTTGTTCCGCAGCGACAGGTAGATTGGCTCCCCGGCCAGGTTATCGGCATCCACCGGTCCCAGACGTTCCGAGAAGCGTGCAATCACGCGTCGGTCAATATCGGCACTATCGGGTATCACCGTGTAACGAACCGTCATATAATCGATGGCAGTGGTACCGGTGAAGAGACCGGTCAGCGCTTTCTCCTGCTGGTCGATCTGATCCATCACCACCTTGTAGGCAGTACCATCGGGAGGCATGCTCACCGCTTCACCGGTGAGGATATCAGTGCGGCTGCGGCGCAGATCGAGGATCTGACGGGCTACCAGCTCCGCCTGTTTGGCTGTGGAGCCGGCCATCAGCGTCTCTTGTGTGAAATAACGGCGCGGGTTTACATCGGTTGCTACCCCTTCGGGGAGACTCGTCTCGTTGTGAGCTGTGACCTCACCCTCGCTGTTGATGGCGACGATCACGCCATCCTCACGTAAAGTGACATAGGGCTCCAGCGTCTTGTCTCTGAACTCAATCATATAGGATTGATCCTTGTCGGCGATACCCTTGTTCGCCACGGTGAGATCTTCCAGGGTGTAACGGGTATGGTTTTCCGTGATCGGATCATGAATGCCCAGATAGGATTTGGCGTAGGTGTAGTACTCTCCCCGCTGGTAGATGGTTCTCTTGACCCGCATGGTGATCTCAAACGAGCTCTTGGGGAGTGAGTAAACCACACCATAATCGTTTGCCCTCACGGCATTCACCCGGATTGTTTTCTGTGCATGCAGGCCTGCAGAGGTCACCATCAGGAAAAGAAGGAATAGACAATTGGTTCGTATCATATGGTTTAACTCTTTGTTGGTTGAAAAGGGATCAGTGTGCCGGTCGAAACTGCTCCAGAAAACGGAGATCGTTCTCGGAGAACATCCGGAGGTCCTTCACCTGATACTTCAGGTTGGTGATGCGTTCAATACCCATTCCAAGTGCGTATCCGGAATATTCTTTACTGTCGATGCCGCAGTTCTCCAGCACGTTGGGATCGACCATGCCGCACCCCAGTATCTCTACCCATCCGGTCTGCTTGCAGAAGGGACACCCTTCGCCACCACAGATGTTGCAGGAGATATCCATCTCGGCGCTCGGCTCGGTGAATGGGAAATAGGAGGGGCGTAACCTGATCTTGGTCTCAGTGCCAAACATCTCACGGGCGAAGAAGAGGAGCGCCTGCTTCAGGTCGGCAAACGACACCTCCCTGTCAATGTAGAGGGCTTCCACCTGGTGGAAGAAACAGTGTGCACGATAGGAGATTGCCTCATTACGGTAGACCCTTCCCGGACAGATGATCCGAATGGGGGGCTCACTGTTCTCCATCACCCGTGTCTGTACGGATGAGGTGTGGGTGCGCAGCACCACCTGTGGGTCATGCTGGATGAAGAAGGTGTCCTGCATATCGCGTGCCGGATGATCCTCGGCAAAATTGAGCGAGGAGAAGACGTGCCAGTCATCCTCCACCTCAGGACCCTCGGCGATGGTGAAGCCAAGTCGTTTAAAGATGTCACAGATCTCCTCCCGTACGATCGACAAGGGATGGCGGCTGCCCAGCGCTACCGGGTAAGCTGTGCGTGAGAGATCAGTCATGCCCTCAGCCGCTCCGTTTTGTGCAAACTGCTCTCTCAGCACTTGCAGCCGTTCGCTTGCCGCCTGTTTCAGGGCATTCATTTTCATGCCCACCTCTCTCTTCTGTTCTGCAGGCACACTGCGGAACTCATCCATCAGTGAGGAGATGATTCCTTTTTTGCTCAGGTATTTGATGCGGATGGCCTCCACATCCTCGGCAGTGGTCGCTTTCAGTTGCTCTATCTCGTTGAGCAGTGCTTCTATTTTTACTTGCATAGCTGTTCTCTTCTCAAATCTGTCTGTAAACAGCACAAAATTACATTTTTTCCCGCTATTTGTCCCACTTTTCAGTGAAAGATTTGCAATGGGAGCGTTGGATGAAGAGGGTAATTTCGTACATTTGCCGGATAAAGAGGAGGATTCGTCATGCTGGAAACCATACGCCGTTACATAGAAACGGAAGAGCTGCTCACCCCGGGTGGACGCGTGATCGTAGGTCTGAGCGGCGGTGCTGACTCGATGGCACTGCTCGACCTGCTGACGTTGCTGGGGTACCAATGCGTGGCGGCACACTGTAATTTCCATCTGCGGGGTGAGGAATCGCAGCGGGATGCCGTCTTTGTGAGGAGATGGTGCAACGAGACCGACATCCCCTTGCAGTCGGTCGACTTTGACACACGGCAATATGCCGCGGAGCGGAAGCTCTCCATCGAGATGGCCGCACGTGAGCTGCGGTATGAATGGTTTGAGATCATCCGGCAACAACAGGATGCTGAGGCGATAGCCGTGGCACATCACCGTGACGACTCGGTGGAGACCCTTCTGCTCAACCTGATCCGTGGTACCGGCATCAGAGGGTTAAGCGGCATCTCTCCCAGAAAAGGAAGAGTGGTGCGACCGCTGCTAGGTGTCACACGCACACAAATCGAACATTATATCGTTGAGCGCGCTATCCCCACTGTCTTTGACAGCAGCAACCATGATGATCGCTTTCTGCGCAATGCACTCAGGCTGCGTGTCATCCCCCTGCTGGAGGAGTTGAACCCCTCGGTGAGAGAGGCGATCCACCGTACCTCACAACACCTCGCCGAAGCAGAGAAGGTCTATCGCAACGCCATCGCTGCTCTGTCGGCTGATCTCTTTCACGATGGGCGGATCGATATCGCAGCGTTGAAGCAATCACCCTCACCGCGTGCGCTCCTTTTTGAGATACTCACCCCGCTGGGGTTCAACCCGTCGGTGATCGGTGATATTGCCGAGAGCCTCGATGCTACACCCGGGAAACAGTTCCCGGGTGCGCAGCATAGGGTGCTCAAAGACAGGGATGCCCTGCTTATCATCCCTCTAGCGGCAGAGGAGCAGCAGGTTTCATTCGCCATCCATGCAGATACAACGGTGCTGGAGATGCCTCTGCCCATGCAGATCCTGTCGCTGGAGATGCCGGTGACGATTGAAAAGAGCAAATCCATGCTCTATGCTGATCAGGAGCTGCTGCATTTTCCACTCCTGTTGCGTAAGTGGCAGCCAGGTGATTGGTTTATCCCTTTTGGGATGAAGGGACGGAAAAAGCTGAGCGATTATTTTACCGACCGCAAAATGAGCTTGTATGACAAGGAAGAGGTGTGGCTGCTGCTCTCGGGCGATGAGGTGGTATGGATCGTGGGGGAACGTCCGGATGACCGCTTCCGGGTCACCAACCAGACAAAAAGGGTTCTTCATATTCATCTTGAACAGGGAAAAAGGTGATTGTGCCAGATTGTTGAAAAGTTTTTCACCATTCATGCAACGTTTTTCCGGTAATTCCGTCTTACGGAGAGAACCCAAACCATCGATTTATTGTTATAAAAAATAAAGCATACCAAAAAGATGAAAACCAATACAATCAAAGACATCGTGATGCTGGGCGCATTCGCAGGATTTGCCTTTTATATCACCCGCTACTACAGACAGAAGAAACAAAAAGAGAGAGAGTTGCGTGAGACACTCCATTTCCAGCTGTTTTAGAAAACCACTTCAACGATTGATAATATTTGTTCAGCTCTTTTCATGCTTCATTTTTTTGTATCTTTGCGCTTCGAAAAACAGTTGAACAATTTGTTATGCTCACACTCAAGGTAATCAGAGAAAACAGGGAAGAGGTGGTGGAACGTCTCGCGCGCAAAAATTTCGATGGCAGCGCGCTTATTGATGACATCATCACCCAGGATGATCTGCGGCGCAGTACGCAGACCTCACTCGATACGTTACTGAACGAAGTAAACAACCTTTCACGCTCCATCGGCTCCCTGATGAAGGAGGGTAAGAAGGAGGAGGCAAACGAAGCGCGAGCTCGGGTGAATCGTCTCAAGGAGTCTGCCAAAGAGCTGGGGGAGACCCTCCGTGCTGCAGAAGAGAAGATTGAAAGCCTCTTGGTTACCATCCCCAATCTGCCTCATCATTCGGTACCCGCCGGCACCCATGCGGAGGACAACCTGGTGGAACGAAGCGGGGGGGATCAGCCTCATCTACCCGGGGGGGCGCTGCCTCACTGGGAGCTGGCGAAGAAATATGACCTGATCGACTTTGAACTGGGGGTGAAGATCACGGGTGCCGGTTTTCCGGTATACAAGGGCAAAGGAGCCCGCCTGCAACGTTCACTGATTAACTTCTTCCTCGACAGTGCCCGTGATGCGGGTTACCTGGAGGTGCAGCCTCCCTACATGGTGAACAGCGACTCCGGCTTCGGCACAGGACAACTGCCGGACAAGGAGGGGCAGATGTACCATGTGGGGCTCGACGACCTCTACCTGATTCCCACTGCCGAGGTACCGGTGACCAATATCTACCGCGATGTGATTCTTGACGAGCCGAATCTGCCGGTGAGGAACACCGCCTACTCTGCCTGTTTCCGCCGTGAGGCGGGATCGTACGGGAAGGATGTGCGGGGATTGAACCGACTGCACCAGTTCGACAAGGTGGAGATCGTCTGCATCGACAAGCCGGAGAACTCCTATGAGCGACTCGATGAGATGGTTGCCTACGTGCAGACACTGGTGGAGCGGCTGCAGCTGCCCTGGCGCATCCTGCGCCTCTGTGGTGGGGATATGAGCTTCACCTCGGCACTCACCTTCGACTTTGAGGTCTACTCGGCAGCACAACAACGCTGGCTGGAGGTGAGCTCCGTCTCCAATTTCGAGAGCTATCAGGCCAATCGTCTCAAATGTCGCTATCGTGATGCTGAGCGTAAGACACAGCTCTGTCATACCCTTAACGGAAGTGCGCTGGCGCTGCCCCGCATCATGGCCGCACTGCTGGAGAACAACCAGACTGCCGACGGGATCCGCATCCCGGAGGTGTTGGTACCCTATTGTGGTTTCGAGGTGATCAGCTGACCCATTCCTCACTGTAACATCATCAGCATCTGCAGGATGGCGAGACGTGCCGTGCGCTCGATGTTCTGTGCACGGCTCTTACCAACCCTGTATTCGCGAGACGACAGCCTCTCCCCACAGAGGGTGGCGACCCAGACGGTGCCTACCGGTTTCTCCTCGCTACCGCCATCAGGCCCCATGATGCCGGTGACGGCAATGGCACAGGTAGTCCCTGTCACCGCTGCCACACCCCGTGCCATCTGTTCCGCCACCTCACGGCTTACCGCTCCCTTTTGGGAAAGGGTCTCTTCTTCCACCTGCAGCAGTATCTCCTTGATATGATTATCGTAGGCAACCACACTCCCCGTGAAATGGCCCGAGGCGCCGGCAACAGAGGTGATCAGATGGGCAATGTAACCACCGGTACAGCTCTCCGCGGTGGAGAGGGTGAATCTCTTCTCTTGCAGCAGTTCACCCAGCAGCTGCTCAACCATCTGGTTGCTCTCCGACAGGCAATGGCTGCCCAGCAGCTCCCGCAAATGCTTTCCCTGTTGCTCCATCGTCGCTGTGTGCTCCTCACCCCATGCAGAGAGACGCAGCCGGATGATGCCATAGGTCGGCAGGTAAGCCAGTGAAAAAGAAGCAGGGAGTTGATCTTCAAATGAAGAGAGATGAGTGGCCAGCGCCGACTCGCTGTAGCCGCCCACCAGATAGTCGCGACGCAGGTAGGCTTTCTGCCGGAAGGTAGCTGACAGCCGTGGCATGATCTCCTCGCGCATCGCGGTCTGCATCTCCAATGGCACTCCCGGCATCGACACCAGCAGCTGTGCTCCCTTACGGAACCAAAGCAGCGGGGCTGTACCCACACGGTTGGGGATCACCGTCGCCTTCGACGGCACCAGCGCCTGGTCGCGCGTAAGACTGTTCAGGGTAGCCTTTCGGCTTTGAAACAGCTGCTCGATATGCTGCAACACCTCCTCATTGAGGATGAGCGGGCAGTCGAAATAGCGGCATAGCGTCTCCTTGGTACGATCGTCACGGGTGGGACCCACACCACCGGTGAGCAGCAGTATGTCAGCCCGGGCAAAAGCGGTGTCAAGTGCCGCGAGCAGGTCGCCAGGGGCATCGCCCACAGTGGTCATTGCATCTACCCCGAACCCCTGTGTTGTCAGCTCTGCGGCCATCCAGGCCGAATTTGTGTTCACGATCTGCCCGATCAGCAGCTCATCACCGATGGTGATTATTTCAATCTTCATTTCCAGACATGTTAAAAGGAGTGCAAAATAAGGGATATTCTTTTGCAATCTCACAATTTTTTACCTTAAATCGGGATATTTTTCCAAAAAAAGATATCTTTGAGTCATGAGAGACGCAACACAGCCTGAAACGACACATAAATTTGGCACGCCGGCGGTCTACTTCACCGCCATCGCCACCCTCTTTGGTGCCATCCTCTTCCTGCGCTTCGGATATGCGGTGGGGACCGTGGGACTGTGGGGTGTTTTCATCCTGATCATTGTGGGTAACATGGTGACCATCCCCACGGCACTGGCCATCTCTGAGCTCGCCACCAACAAGCGGGTGGAGGGGGGAGGTGAGTATTTCATCATCTCACGCTCCTTCGGACTCAACATCGGCGGGACACTTGGCATCATGCTCTACCTCTCACAGACCATCAGCGTCGCTTTCTACGTGATCGCCTTCACCGAAGCGTTCGAGTTCTTCTTCCAATACATGTCTCTGCAACATGGCATTGACCTGCCACGACAGGTGGTGAGCATCCCGGTGATGCTGATCCTCTCGGCACTGGTGATCATCAAGGGGGCCAACATGGGGCTGAAGGCACTCTACGTGGTGGTGGGACTGCTCATCCTGGCGGTGATCCTCTTCTTCCTCGGCAAACCGGTATCCGGTGACGCACAGGCCTACTTCGCATCCAACGCCAGGCTGATGAACAGCAACCAGCTCTTCCTCGTCTTCGCCATCATCTTTCCTGCCTTCACCGGCATGACTGCCGGTGTGGGGCTGTCGGGCGACCTGAAGAATCCGGGCAAGTCCATCCCCTTCGGCACCATCGCCGGCACCCTCACCAGCTTCGTGATCTACTTCTTCATCGCCTGGAAGCTGTCGGTGTCGGCCTCCAGCGATCAGCTCTCGGCCAACCAGCTGATCATGGGTGATATCGCCCTTTTTGGCAGCATCATCGTCCCTCTGGGACTGGCGGCCTCCACCTTCTCATCGGCACTGGGATCGGTGATGGTAGGACCGCGCACCCTGCAGGCAATCGCACTGGATAACTCCCTCCCCATACGATCGGCTAACGGGTGGATCAGCAGGATGCGCAGCAGGGATCATGAACCGGTGAACGCATCGGTGATCACCTGCACCATCGCACTGGTATTCGTGGCCATCGGCGGGGTCGACGTGGTGGCACAGATCATCACCATGTTCTTCCTGGTCACCTATGGCACCCTCTGCCTCATCTCCTTTCTGAACCACTTCGGCTCGTCACCCTCATACCGACCGTCGTTCCGCTCCAGGTGGTATATCTCACTGATCGGCTTTCTCGCTGCGGTATGGGTCATGTTCCAGATCAGCCTCCTCTACACGCTGATTGCCTTCACCACCATGATCCTGCTCTACCTCTACCTGGACAACTACCACAGCAACCGGCGCGGTTTCGCGGCCCTCTTTGCCAACAGTCTCTTCCAGATGAACCGCAACCTGCAGATCTACCTGCAGAAGAAAAGGGGCAAAGCTTCCATCAAGGAGGAGTGGAGACCCAGTGCCATCTGTATCTCGCGCAACACCTTCCAGCGCAACAACGCACTGAAGTTGCTGGACTGGATCTCCTTTAAATATGGATTCGGCACCTATCTCCATCTCATCGACGGCTATTTCAGCAGGGAGACCAGCCACCGTGCCGAGGAGGAGCTTCAACGGTTGCTCAACAGCCTGGACACCTCAAGCCATGTCTACATCGACACCATCATCTCTCCCTCCACCACCTCCGCTTTCGCCCAGTCTATTCAGATACCGGGTATTTCGGGGATGGAGAACAACATGGTGATCTTCGAGTTCTCCAAGAGCGAACCGGATGATATGCACGACATCATTGACAATTTCCGGATGGTGGCTGCGGGCGGCTTCGATGTATGCATCCTGGCATCCAGCAGTAAGCCGCTCATCTGCCGGAATGGTATTCACATCTGGGTGAGAAGTTTCGATGCAGAGAACAGCCACCTGATGATCCTCCTGGGCTTCATCTTCCTGGGCCATCCCGACTGGAAAAAGGGCAACATCAAACTGTTTAACATCTGCACGGAGGAGGAGGCAGCGGGGGTGAGGAAACAGATGCGGGAGCTGGTAGAGACGGGACGATTGCCCATCACGCCGAACAACGTGGAGGTGATCATCCGTCAGGAGGATGTCTCAGTCAAGGAGGTGATTAACAATCACTCACGCGATGCGGCACTCACCATGATCGGGTTCAATGAGAACAACTTCAGAAATGGCAACACCGACCTCTTTGAGGGATATGGAGATCTTGGAAACATACTATTCGTTCACTCCAACGGGCCTAAGGAGATTGAATAGGGTGAGGATCGCTCCATAAACAGGAATGCTGACAATCAACGCAAAAAAGAGGAGTTTTTATTTTTTTATTCTGGAAGATTGTACTATCTTTGCCATCCGAAAATGAGAATCAAATAAAAAAGAGGATATAGAATGAAAAAAGAAATTCACCCCAACAATTACCGCCCGGTAGTTTTCAAGGATATGTCGAACGAGGAGATCTTTATCTCTCGCTCAACCATCAATGCAAAGGAAACTATTGAAGTAGATGGTGTTACCTATCCGCTGGTGAAGCTTGAAATCACCAGTGCATCCCATCCTTTCTACACCGGAAAACAAAAACTGGTGGATACTGCCGGACGTGTCGACAAGTTCATGAACCGTTACGGCAATCGTAACAAGAAATAAGTAACGACTCCGGGAAATGGAATTTAGACGGCGATCTGTTGAGATCGCCGTTTTTTTGTTTATTTTTGTAACTGTGATCGTCGAAAAAATGAAACAGATGAAACGAGCAGTACCTTTTTTATATCCCGGTAAACGAATTCTATTCCTCATACTCACCCTTTGCCTGCTTTTGCTCTCACCCTCATTAAAAGGAGAGGTGCAACTGAACGACAGCGCTACCGTAAGCCTTCTGACAGCATCCCCCTGGAACGGTGCCGTCTATGCACTCTTTGGACATACCGCTATCCGGGTACAGGATGACTCTACCGGTGTGGATGCGGTTTACAACTACGGCTTTTTCGACTCCTCAAAACCCGGCTTCATTTACGATTTTGTGCGGGGGCGTACCGATTATATTCTGGGAGTGACCTCCTTCCAGGCCTTCCTTGATGAATACAGTGACAGGGGCCAACAGGTGATAGCGCAGCAACTCAATCTCTCGCCTGAAGAGAAACAACAGCTCTATCGGGCCCTTTACGAGAATGCACTACCCGAAAACAGAGAATACCGGTATAACTACTTCTATGACAATTGTGCCACCCGTCCGCGTGATATGGTGGAGAGATATGCAGCAGGAGTGATTCACTACCCCCCAACGGCGAAGGATCAGTCGTACCGTGACCTGGTACACGAATCACTGGTACACTATCCCTGGTACAGCTTTGGCATCGATCTCCTGATAGGAACTGAAGCGGACAGTACCATTGGTGTGAGAGAGAAAATGTTTATGCCCTCCTACCTGATGGATTCATTCGAGAAGGCAACCATCCGGAAGAACGACACGCTCACCTTATCACTGGTAGAACAGAGTGAGCTGATCCTCACGCAGGATCATGGGCGTAACGGGATCCCTCCAAAAGATCTGTTTACTCCGGTAGTAGCCGCAATCCTGTTGCTGCTGGCCTCGTTGATGATCTCCCTGTTGCAAGCCGTAAAACTGAAAAAAAGTCGTTTACCCGGTTTGTATGATTCATTTTTATACGGCATCATCGGACTGGGTGGGGTGATCATCTTTTTCCTGATGTACTTTTCCTCCCAGCCTGCTACCAACCCCAACTGGAACCTGGTATGGATGAACCCTGTTGCTCTTCTGGCTGTTCCTTTCTTTTGGGTGAATTCGGCACAGAGAGCTGTTTATTCCTATCATTTTATTACCTTTGCACTCTTAACGCTGTTCCTGCTGGGTTGGGTGTTCATTCCCCAACAGCTCCCGCTGGCAACGATCCCATTCTCAATGAGTTTGTGGGTGCGGTCAGCTACAAACCTGTTCCTGTTCAGAAAAAAGAAAATCAAAAACAGGCGTTTTACATCCAGCAGGGAGATGAAAGCAGCATGGGGACAATAAAGCAATACAGATGGCCGGCAACAACATGATCCGCATACTCTCATCACTGGTTGCGTTTTTTGCAATCACACCGCTTCAGGCACAGACCCATGTGGGTGAAGTGCCCAGGTTGGTGGTTGCCATCACGGTGGACCAGCTACGGGGTGATTACCTGGAGATGTTCCGTCACACCTTCGGCAATAAGGGATTTAACAGGCTTATAGACAATGGATTGGTATATAGCAACGTGCGGTACAACTATCCCAATCCCGACAGGGCATCGGCCATCACCACCCTTTTTACAGGTGCCTATCCATCTTATCATGGCATTACGGGTGAGAAGCGGTATCAGATCGAAAGCGACCATGAGGTCTCCTCCTTCAGCGATGATCATTATCTGGGTAACTATACAACAGAAAAACTCTCGCCCCGTGCCATCAGGGTCTCCACCATCACCGATGAGCTGAAAATAGCTTCGGGGGGACAGTCTGATGTATACGCCTTTGCACCCTATGCTTCACAAGCACTCGCCTCGGGGGGGCATGCCGCGAGCGGCGCCTACTGGATTGAGGATTACACCGGTAAATGGGCCACTACCACCTTCTACAAAAACAAACAGCCGGCGGTGGATCAGCAGAACCGCAGCGCTGAGTCGCTCACCCTCACCATCGGGAGCATCACCTGGCGTCCCGCACGGGAGACAGAGAGTTACAATGCGTTCCCCTACACGAAGAACAGATACCGTTTTCAGCACTATTTCGGGAACGACAAAAAGGATAGCTATCGACTCTTCAAGCAGTCACCCTACGTGAACAGCGAGGTGAACAACATGGCCATCAAGGTGCTGGAGAGCAGCCAGCTGGGTAAACGGATGAACCCCGACATGCTGGCGGTCACCTTCTATGCAGGTAACTACGAGAAAGCACTCGACAAAAACTACTCCATAGAAATTCAGGATATCTATTATCGACTCGATCAGGAGATTGGCCGCCTGCTGGATGCCATCGAGGCATCGGTAGGACTGAAGCATGCCCTGGTCTATCTGGTCTCCACGGGCTATTTCAGCGAACAGGAGATCATCCCGGAGGGGATGGTGCCGGCAGGAGGTGATTTTCACCCTGACAGAAGCCAGGCGCTCCTCAACATGTACCTGATGGCACTCTACGGGCGGGAGCAATGGATCAGGAAATATTATGACCGTCAGCTCTTTTTCGACCGGAAGCTGATTGAGGATCGTAAGATTGACTTCAGAGAACTACAGGAGAAGGCAGCCGCTTTCCTGGTTCAGGTTGCCGGCATCCAACAGGTGTTCACCTCTCACCAGATGACACAGGCTTCAAACAACGAAAATAGTCTGTTCCTGCGAAATGGATATTATCCTGGTATCTCCGGCGACCTGATGCTGGAGCTGAAACCCGGATGGAGGGTGGTGGAACCGGATTCGGACCTGCAGGTGAGAGAACGCAGCAATGCGGTGATCGCTCCGGTCATTTTTTATGGCAGTGACATCAAACCACAGAAAATCAATCGTACCATCGACGTTACCAATATAGCGCCCACTGTCTCCTATCGCTTGCGCATACGAGCGCCCAATGCTGCCCAAAGCGAAATACTGGAAGAACTCTATTGATTACTCACAACAGAAGATAACAGAAGATCCGACCAGAGCCGACATGAACAACGGACCGGGTGACAGGACTCAAAAAAATAATAACAGAATTATGGGATTGAACGATATCATATCGAAGATATTCGGCAACAAGGCACAACGTGACCTGAATGAGATTAACCCCGTGGTGAAACGGGTACGCGAAGCCTATGCCGGTATCGAAAAGCTCTCAAATGATGAATTGAGAAACAGAACAAGAGAGCTGGAAAAGCGCATACAAGAGTATGTGGCGACAGAGAAAGCGGAGATTGAGGCGTTGAAAGCCGGCATGGAAGAGGTTGACCTGGATCAGCGGGAGTCGGTATGGAACCAGATTGACAAGCTGGAGAAAGAGATCACCGACAAGTATGAGAAGATACTGGAAGAGGTGTTGCCGGAGGCTTTCTCCATTATGAAGGATACCGCCCGTCGCTTTACCGAGAACGAAGAGATCGTGGTGACCGCCACCGACTTCGACAGGGATCTCGCGGCCACGCACGATTTTGTGCGCATCGAGGGGGAGCAGGCGATCTACCTGAACCGGTGGAATGCCGGTGGCAATGAGATCATTTGGGATATGGTGCACTATGATGTGCAGCTTTTCGGCGGGGTGGTGCTCCACAAGGGCAAGATCGCCGAGATGGCTACCGGTGAGGGTAAGACGCTGGTTGCCACCCTCCCTGTCTTCCTCAACGCCCTGACCCATCAGGGGGTACATTTGGTGACGGTGAACGACTACCTCTCCAAGCGTGACTCGGAGTGGATGGGGCCGATGTATATGTTCCACGGCCTGTCGGTGGATTGCATCGACAAGCATGAACCCAACTCCGATGCCCGTCGCAAGGCCTATGAGGCCGACATCACTTTCGGCACCAACAACGAGTTCGGCTTCGACTACCTTCGTGACAACATGGCGGTATCGCCCAAAGATCTGGTACAGCGTAAGCATAACTACGCCATCGTGGATGAGGTGGACTCGGTACTGATCGATGATGCCCGTACCCCGCTGATCATCTCCGGCCCGGTGCCCAAGGGTGAAGACCAGCTCTACGACCAGTTCCGTCCCCGCGTGGAGGTGATCGTGAAGGCACAACGGGAGATGGCTACCCACCTGCTGGCCGAAGCTAAGATGAAGATGGGCTCCGACGACCCCAAGGTACAGGAGGAGGGTGCACTGCAGCTCTTCCGTTCCTATAAGGCCATGCCCAAGAACAAGCCTCTGATCAAGTTCCTCAGCGAGCAGGGAGTGAAGGCCGCGATGCTCAAGATCGAAGCGTTTTACATGCAGGAGCAGATGCGCAACATGCACATCGTCACCGATCCGCTCTACTTCGTGATCGAGGAGAAGATGAACAGCATCGAGCTCACTGACAAGGGGATCGACCTGCTCACCGGCAAGTCGGATGACCCCCAATTCTTCATCCTGCCTGACATCGCATCCCAGATGTCGGAGCTGGAAAACTCTTCACTGACTGATGAGGAGAAGACTGCCCAAAAGGATGAGCTGCTGCAGAACTATGCCATCAAGTCGGAGCGCGTACACACCGTCAACCAGTTGCTGAAGGCCTACACCCTCTTTGAGCGCGACGATGAGTATGTGGTGATCGACAACAAGGTGAAGATCGTGGATGAGCAGACCGGTCGCGTGATGGAGGGCCGCCGTTATTCCGACGGATTGCACCAGGCTATCGAGGCGAAAGAACATGTGAAGGTGGAGGCTGCTACCCAGACCTTTGCCACCATCACCCTGCAGAACTACTTCCGTATGTACAGCAAGCTGGCCGGTATGACCGGTACGGCCGAGACTGAAGCGGGTGAGTTCTGGGATATCTACAAACTGGATGTGGTGGTGATCCCCACCAACAGGCCCATCGTGCGCGATGACCAGAACGACCGCATCTACAAGACCAAGCGGGAGAAGTACACCGCGGTGATCGAGGAGATCGTGAAGCTGGTCAATGCCGGACGTCCCGTACTGGTGGGTACCACCTCCGTGGAGATCTCCGAATTGCTGAGCCGCATGCTCACCCTACGCAAGATCGATCATAACGTGCTGAACGCCAAGCTGCACCAGCGCGAAGCCGAGATTGTGGCCAACGCTGGTCAGAGTGGGGTGGTGACCATCGCCACCAACATGGCCGGTCGTGGTACCGACATCAAACTCTCAGCCGCAGTGAAACAGGCAGGCGGTCTGGCCATCATCGGTACCGAGCGGCATGAGTCACGCCGTGTGGACCGCCAGCTGCGCGGTCGTGCCGGTCGCCAGGGTGACCCCGGTTCCTCCGTATTCTTCGTATCGCTTGAAGATGACCTGATGCGACTCTTCGCCACCGAACGTATCGCGGGACTGATGGACCGCATGGGATTCCAGGATGGTGACGTGCTGGAACACAGCATGCTGAGCAAGTCGGTGGAACGTGCACAGAAAAAGGTGGAGGAGAACAACTTCGGCATCCGTAAGCGGCTGCTCGAGTATGATGACGTGATGAACTCACAACGTGAGCTGATCTATAAACGACGTCGTCATGCCCTGATGGGTGAGCGGATCGAAAACGACGTAGCCGCCATGATCAGTGAGACAGCCAGAAACATCGTGGAGATGAGTGATGATGACTACCAGGGCATGAAAATGGACCTGCTGCGTGTCATGGCTCTCGATATCCCCTTTGTAGAGGCAGATATGAAGAAGCTCAAGAGTGAAGAGATGGTAGAAGCGGTCACACGCAAAGCTTTTGAGACCTTTAAGCGCAAGACCGAACGACTGGCTGAGGTGGCCCATCCGGTGATCAGGCAGGTCTATGAGAACCAGGGTGCGATGTATCAGAACATACTGATCCCCATCACCGACGGCAAGAAGGTTTACAATGTCTCCTGTAACCTGAAAGAGGCCTACGACTCGGGTTCGAAAGTGCTGGTGAAAGCCTTCGAGAAGGCGATCCTGCTCCACACCATCGACGAGGACTGGAAGGAACATCTGCGTGAGATGGATGAGCTGCGTCACTCCGTACAGAATGCCAGCTACGAACAAAAAGACCCGCTGTTGATCTACAAGCTGGAGTCGTTCAACCTCTTCCGTACCATGGTGAGTAACGTCAACTCCAAGGCCGTATCGGTGTTGATGCGGGGACAGATACCCATCCAGGACCCAAGCGGCGTGAAGCAGGCAGCACCGGAAAAGAAGACCGACTACAGCAAATACCGCACCCAAAAGGATGAGAGTGGCAACATGGCTGCCGCCAGTGAGGGTGGGGGTAAAGCTCAACCCAGACAACCGCAGAAGCTGGCTCCCATACGGGTGGAGAAGAAGGTGGGAAGGAATGATCCCTGTCCCTGTGGGAGTGGTAAGAAGTACAAGAACTGCCACGGAAGGGAATAGGTTAAAACATGTGACATTTGCAAGAACAGGGGGTAAGAAACTCCCTGTTTTTTTTGTTAAACCGAGGGAAAAGCAGTATCTTAGTCTATTGAAACGGACCCTGCTTGGCGAAACCAGAACCGTTTGAAAATAAGCTACATACATTTTTTTCAAAAAAGAGAAATCACATAATTCATATGATGGATCAGGAAGACAGAATCATCAAGATCAATATCGAAGATGAAATGAAATCGTCATACATCGATTATTCGATGTCTGTGATCGTTTCCCGTGCGTTACCCGATGTGCGCGACGGGTTCAAACCGGTACACCGACGTATCCTTTTTGGGATGTCAGAGCTGGGCAATACCCCTGACAAACCCCACAAGAAATCAGCCAGGATCGTGGGTGAAGTGCTGGGTAAATACCACCCGCACGGCGACTCCTCGGTTTACAATGCCATGGTACGACTGGCACAGCACTGGAGCATGCGCTACACGCTGGTGGATGGTCAGGGTAACATGGGGAGTGTCGATGGTGACAGTCCCGCGGCCATGCGTTACACGGAAGCACGTCTGAACAGACTGGCTGAAGAGATGCTGCGTGACATTGACAAGGAGACGGTCGACTTCCAGCTTAACTTCGACGATACACTGCAGGAACCCACCGTACTGCCTACCCGTATACCCAACCTGCTGATCAACGGCTCGTCCGGTATCGCGGTGGGGATGGCAACCAACATCGCACCCCATAACCTTACGGAGTGTATCAATGGCACCATCGCCTACATCGACGACCGGGAGATCGACATCAAAGGTTTGATGGAGCATATCAAAGCCCCCGACTTCCCCACGGGATCCTATATCTATGGATACAAGGGTGTGGAAGATGCGTTTGAGACCGGCAGGGGCCGCATCATAATGCGCGGCAAGGCCGAGATTGAGTCGGGCAGGACACACGATAAGATCATCATCACCGAGATCCCCTACCTGGTCAACAAGGCTGATATGATCAAGCATATCGCCGATCTGGTGTCGGATAAGAAGATCGAAGGCATCTCCAATATCAACGATGAGAGCGACAGGGACGGAATGCGCATCGTGGTGGATATCAAGCGCGACGGAAACGCGAATGTGGTGCTCAACAAACTCTATAAGCTCACCGCACTGCAATCATCCTTCAGTGTCAACAACATCGCACTGGTGAAGGGACGTCCCGAGCTGCTGACCCTCAAGCGAATGATCGAGCTCTTCGTGGAACACCGTATCGATGTGGTGATCCGCCGCACCAGGTATGAACTGCGTAAGGCAGAAGAGAGAGCGCATATCCTGCAGGGACTGATCATCGCCTCCGACAACATCGACGAGGTGATTGCCATTATCCGGGGCTCCTCCACACCGCAGGAGGCTATCCAGCGGCTGATGGAACGCTTCGCATTAAGCGATATCCAATCGCGCGCCATCGTCGAGATGCGTCTGCGACAGCTCACCGGCCTGGAGCAGGACAAGCTCCATGCCGAGTATGAGGAGATACAGAAGCTGATTGCACACCTCAATGAGATCCTGAACAATGAGGAATTGCGCATGCAGGTGATCAAGGATGAGCTGACAGAGATACGAGACAAGTATGGAGATGCACGTCGCTCAGAGATCATTTATGCTTCTGAGGAGATGAACCCTGAAGATTTCTATGCCGACGATGAGATGGTGATCACCATCTCCCACCTGGGATATATCAAACGAACACCACTGGCCGATTTTCATACCCAGAACAGGGGAGGGGTAGGGGCCAGGGGCTCCGACACCCGTGATGAGGACTTTGTGGAGTATATCTATCCGGCCACTACCCATAACTACATGCTCTTTTTCACCCAGAAAGGCAAGTGCTACTGGCTGCGTGTCTATGAAATCCCGGAAGGCACAAAGAACTCGAAGGGCAGAGCCATTCAGAACCTGTTGAATATTGATTCGGACGATGCAGTCACTGCCTTCGTCAGGGTGGAGACATTGAGTGACCAGGAGTACATCAACACCCACTTCCTGCTCTTCTGTACCCGTCAGGGCGTGATCAAAAAGACATCGTTGGAGGCCTACTCCCGACCACGGCAGAACGGGGTGAACGCCATCACCATCCGTGAAGATGACCAGGTGATCTCGGTGCGACTCACCGATGGAAAGAAACATGTGATCCTGGCCAACAAGAATGGGCGTGCCATCCGCTTCAGCGAAGAGGCAGTGCGCACCATGGGCCGTACCGCTACCGGTGTACGGGGCATGACCCTCGACGAGGACGGTGAGGATGCCATCATCGGCATGATCTGCATGGATCCCGGCAGTGAAAACACCATTCTGGTCGTGTCGGAACAGGGATTCGGGAAACGGACACACCTGGACGATGAGAACGGTGAGCCGGTTTACCGGATCACCAACCGCGGCGGTAAAGGTGTTAAGACACTGAATATTACGGAAAAAACAGGTAAGCTGGTAGCAATCAAGAGTGTATCAGATGAACACGATTTAATGATTATTAACAAGTCCGGGATCACCATACGTTTGAAAATTTCCGATATTCGCACTATGGGACGCGCCACACAGGGCGTTCGGCTCATTAACCTGGAAAAAAGAAATGATCAGATTGCTTCTGTATGCAAAGTAAACACAGGAGAGGAGGAAATAGCAGCGAATGAGATTGTTACAGATGAAATCCCCATCGAAACGATTCTCCCTGACAATGCAGATTGAATTCCTAATTAAACTTTTTGCATTTATACAGTCCAAATCATATACAACACAGAAACAAAGAAACAATTATTACAATCACACATAAAAAAATGAACAGTATGAGAAAGATCCTATTCCTCACAATGATGGCCGTTTTAACCACCGGGACTCTCTTTGCACAAAAATCGGCACTGAAAGATGCCAAAAGAGCATTGGGACGCGATGATTTGAACGAAGCCAGAACAATGATCAAGCAGGCAACAGCACACCCCGAAACAGCCACCGATCCGGAGACATGGAAGGTGTGGGGAGATATCGGAAACAAAGCATTCGATCTCGAGCGCACAAATGCCATGCTGGGTAAGACAGCCAACGACAAGGTTATGTACGACGGATTGATGGAGTCTTACCACCCTTATCTCAAAGCAGACTCACTGGCTGAGCTTCCCGACGAAAAAGGAAGAGTGAGAAACAGGGTACGGAAAGATATCTCCGGCATACTACGTGCCAACCACCCATTCTACATCAATGGTGGTGTCTACTACAATGACCAGCGTGACTACAAGAAAGCAGCTGATTTCTTTCAGGTGTACTGGGACATTCCGACGTTGAAGATGTTTGAAGATGAGAAAGAGGCTTTCGTACTGGATAGCACCTATCAGACCATCAAATATTACGCCATCATCACTGCCATTCAGGGTGAAGACCACCAACGTGCCCTGTCCATGCTGGATAGAGCTTCGAAAGAGCCTTTCATCGAAAACAGCGCCTACAAGGAGAGCGATATCTATGAACTGATGGCCAGTGAATACCTGCAGCTGGGTGATTCTGCCAAGTTCCTGGAAGTACTCCAGATGGGCTCTGAAAGATTTCCTTCCAGCAACTATTTCACACCCAATCTGGTGAATGTGTTTATTCGTGAAGGCAATACCGATAAGGCACTGGAATATCTGGATCAGGCCATTCAGAACAACCCGGAAAACGCTTGCGACCTGAACAGCGTGAAAGGGGCACTCCTGGCTGAACAGGGTGACTATGAAGCAGCCGAGGCAGAGTACAGGAAAGCGCTTGTTCAGGATCCCAACTGTGAAAGGGCTCTCGAAAACATTGCTGTCAACTTCATCCTCCAGGCACAGGATCTCAAGGAGAAAACAGCCATGATGAACGACAGACAACAGCAGATGGTCAACGACAAGAAAACCGTTGAGTTCTATTTGCAGGCACTGCCGTCACTGGAAAAATATACAGAATTGCTGAAAGAACGTGAAGCTCCGGCACATGACATTGAATCAGCTTTGCTGAAGCTTAGGAATGTATACTACAACCTGAGTAGCATGGGCGTCGACAAATCGAAAGAATTGGAAGGTGTGGAAAAAGAACTGAATCTCTGATCATCTTTCCACAACATAGATCTCATAGAAAAAGAGTGACCTCAGTCGAGGCCACTCTTTTTCTGTATCGTATGATCGGGTAGTGAATGATGTAAATCACACAATTTACAGAGATTGTCCTGATAGATTAAACATAATAGTTATTATAGGTTTCTATTGGATGTTTTTTGTGTTTCTATAAAATGGCATAAGCGTCTCTCGGCAACGCTATATTTATTATCTTTGTACAAACGTAAGAAACCAGCAACAGATGAGCAATCAACGTTACGATCAGCGTGGTGTATCTGCATCTAAGGAAGATGTACACAAAGCGATCAAAAATATTGACAAGGGGCTATATCCAAAAGCATTTTGTAAAATTGTGCCCGATTGGCTGGGCAATGATCCGGACTACTGTAACATCATGCATGCCGATGGTGCCGGCACCAAGTCGTCGCTGGCCTACATCTACTGGCGTGAGACCGGCGATCTCTCGGTATGGAAAGGAATCGCGCAGGATGCACTGATCATGAACCTGGATGACCTGCTCTGCGTGGGTGCCACCGACAATATCCTGTTGTCTTCCACCATCGGACGCAACAAGAATCTGATTCCCGGTGAGGTGATTGCCGCCATTATCAACGGTACCAATGAGTTGTGTGAAGAGCTGGCCACCCTGGGGGTAAATATCTATCCCACCGGTGGTGAAACGGCCGACGTGGGCGATCTGGTGCGCACCATCATTGTGGACAGCACCGTCACCTGCCGCATGAAGCGTGCCGATGTGATCGACAATGCCCACATCCAGGCGGGAGACGTGATCGTGGGGCTCTCCTCGTCGGGACAGGCTACCTATGAGAAGGAATACAATGGCGGTATGGGCAGCAATGGACTCACCTCGGCTCGTCACGATCTCTTTGCCAACTACCTGGCAGCGAAGTATCCCGAGAGTTATGACAGCTCTATACCGGTTAATCTGGTCTATTCCGGCGGCATGCGGCTGACCGATCAGATTGAAGGGTTGGGTATTGATGCCGGAAAGCTGGTACTCTCCCCCACCCGCACCTATGCTCCTGTTATATCACAGTTAATCAGTGCGTTAAAAGGAAATATTCACGGAATGGTTCACTGTTCCGGCGGTGCACAGACCAAAATCCTCCATTTCCTGGGCGAAAGACTCAAAGTGGTGAAAGACAATCTTTTCCCTATTCCACCACTCTTCGAACTGATACATCATCATTCGGGTACCGACTGGAGTGAAATGTACAAAGTGTTCAACATGGGGCACCGCATGGAGATCTACCTGCCGGAAACATATGCCCGGCAGGTGATCGATATTGCCCGCTCTTTCCATATCGATGCACAGGTGGTGGGACATGTGGAACCCTCCGAAAAAAGAGAACTGGTAATTGAAAGTGAAAAAGGCCGCTTTCTCTATTGAGAGAGCGGCAGAGAAATACCATATGTCAGACAACAGATTGCTCGACAAGCTACAACACCTGGTCGACCGCTTCGAAGAGGTCTCCACCCTGATTACCGATCCCTCGGTGATCGCCGATATGAACCGCTTCGTGAAACTTAACAAGGAATACAGCGACCTGGAGAAGATCCTTGAGGTACGCAACCGCTACAAGGCGGCCCTCGATGGCATCGCCGAGGCGCGACAGATCCTCGACAGCGAGTCGGACGGTGACCTGCGGCAGTTGGCCAACGAGGAGCTGTCAGCCCTCACGGAGATGCTCCCGGTACTGGAGGAGCAGATCAAGCTGCTGCTGATACCGGCTGATCCGGAAGACGCCAAGAATGTGATCATGGAGATCCGCGGTGGCACAGGGGGTGACGAGGCGGCCATCTTCGCCGGTGATCTCTACAAGATGTACAGCAAGTATTGTGAAAGCAGGGGGTGGAAGAGCGAGGTGACCAGCCTCACCGAGGGTACCGCCGGCGGCTTCAAGGAGATCATCTTCACCGTCACCGGCGACGATGTCTATGGCACCCTCAAGTATGAGTCGGGTGTACACCGCGTGCAGCGGGTACCCCAGACGGAGACACAGGGACGCGTACACACCTCCGCAGCCACTGTGGCAGTGCTACCCGAAGCGGAGGAATTCGACCTGGAGCTCAATCCCGCCGACATCGACTTCCATACCGCCCGCTCCAGTGGTGCAGGTGGACAGAATGTCAACAAGGTGGAGACCAAGGTGCAGCTCACCCACAAGCCCAGCGGCATCGTGGTGATCTGCCAGCAGGCCCGCTCACAGCTGCAAAACAGGGAGCTGGCCATGCAGATGCTGCGGACAAAGCTCTATGACATAGAGCTCTCCAAACGACAGGGAGACATCGCTTCGCGTCGCAAGACGATGGTCTCCACAGGCGACCGTTCCGCGAAGATCCGCACCTACAACTACCCGCAGGGACGCATCACCGACCATCGCATCAACTACACCCTCTACAACCTCGCCGCCTTCATGGAGGGCGACATCCAGGGGGTAATCGACCAGCTGATGATCAGCGAGAATGCCGAACGGATGAAAGAGGCCAATCTATGAATATGCCAGGATGCCTCCATATTCATCGTCTCGCTGGCACCTGGAATTTCTGAACATTACAAATGCACATTAGATGAACCGGCAACAACTATTCGAAGAGATCCAGAAAAAACAATCCTTCCTTTGCGTGGGACTGGACAGTGACATCAACAAGATCCCGGAGCACCTGCTCGAGAGCGATGACCCCCTCTACGCCTTCAACAAGGCGATCGTGGATGCCACAGCACCCTATTGCGTGGCCTACAAGCCCAATGTGGCTTTCTATGAGAGCCAGGGGGTACAGGGATGGATGGCGCTGGAGAAGACAGTGGCTTACATCCGGCAGCGTTACCCTCAGCATTTCATCATCGCTGATGCCAAGCGGGGCGATATTGGCAACACCAGCGAGATGTATGCCCGCACCTTCTTCGACAGGATGAAGGTGGACGCTCTCACCGTAGCCCCTTACATGGGTGAGGACAGCGTCAAACCCTTCCTCCTCTACCCTGAGCGGTGGGTGATCCTGCTGGCGCTCACCAGCAACAAGGGTTCAAACGATTTCCAGATGACAGAGGACCGTGAGGGTGAATCACTCTTCGCGAAGGTGCTGCATCGCTCACAGCAATGGGCATCTGCCGACCAGATGATGTATGTGGTAGGTGCCACGCAGGGCAGGCTTTTTGAAGAGGTACGCCAAATCGTACCCGATCACTTCCTGCTGGTTCCCGGCGTGGGTGCCCAGGGCGGATCGCTCGAGGAGGTGTGCCGTTACGGCATGAACAACCGGTGTGGCCTTTTGGTGAACTCATCCCGCAACATCATCTATGCCGACAGCACTGAAGATTTCGCTGATGCAGCTGCCGGTGAGGCAAAAAAGCTTCAGCTTGAAATGAGTATCATGCTGAAGAGATACCTTCAATAACCCTTCATTACTGACAGCTTATTGCATAATGCTTATCGCTAAAAAATGATCAAGCGCAAAATCATCAACGACCCGGTATTCGGATTCATCACTATCCCGAACGATTTTGTCTATGCGTTGATCTGCCATCCCAACATGCAACGGCTGAACCGCATCCGGCAGCTGGGACTGGCTCCCTTTGTCTATCCCGGGGCACAGCATACCCGCTTCCATCACTCCATCGGTGCCATGTACCTGATGGATGAAGCGTTGAAAACACTCAGGGAGAAAGGTCACACCATCACAGAAGAGGAACAGAACGGCGCACTGGCAGCCATCCTGCTCCATGACATCGGACACGGCCCCTTCTCCCACGTGCTGGAGCATGCGCTGGTCACCAACGTGCACCACGAGGAGCTCTCGCTGTTGATGATGGAGCAGATGAACCGGGAGTGGCATGGATCGCTGCAGACCGCTATCGATATCTTCACCGACAGATATCCCAAGGGGTTCCTGCACCAGCTGGTGAGTGGTCAGCTCGACGTGGACCGGCTTGATTACCTGCGTCGTGACAGCTTCTTCACCGGTGTGAGTGAGGGAAACATCGGTTCGGCACGCATCATCAAGATGCTCGACCTGAAGGATGAGCGGCTGGTGGTAGAGTCGAAAGGGATCTACTCCATCGAGAACTTCCTGATGTCGCGGCGACTGATGTACTGGCAGGTATATCTGCACAAGACAGCTGTGGCAGCGGAGAAGATGATGATCAACACACTGCGGCGTGCCCGTCATCTCTCCATGGAGGGAGAAATGCTGTTCGCCTCCCCTGCCCTCTCCTACTTCCTGCACAATAATCCCGCTCTGGAGGATTTCAAGGGTGAAGGTGAGGCATTGACGCACTTCATGAATCTGGATGACAATGACATATGGTCAGCACTCAAAGTGTGGAGCACCCATCCTGACACCGTCCTCTCAGTGATGAGTGAAGCGATGGTCAACCGCCGTCTCTTCAGGATCGAGATTTCCGAGCAACCCTTCGGTGAAGAGCGCGCAGAGAAGCTGAAAAAGCTATTCGCTGAAAAGTACCGGATCACGGAAAAGGAGGCTGCATGCTTCATCTCATCCGATAAGCTGTCGACCGATATGTATAGTGAGAAGGATGACAGCATCGATATTCTCTACAAGGATGGGACCGTAAAGGATATCTCCCGTGCTTCGGATATGCTCAACATCGAACTGCTCTCTAAGAAGGTGGTAAAGCACTATTTCGCCTATCTGCGGAGTTGAATCGTTGAGCGAAAGAAAACAACCCGGACATCTTACATCTTACACCTCTTTTTCATCTTTCTCCTCACCCGAAGGAGCAGGATCATCGATGGCCGTGGGGACAAAAAACCAGACCACGATCAAGCCGATCAGACCCAGAGAGAGAATCAATATCCTTACGGGCATGTAATGGATCACCACAAAGGAGGAGAAGAGTACCATCGCACCCATAAAGGCAATGATCCCCACCTTTCCTTTACGGGTAACCCCTCGACGGCGTTGGTAATTCTTGATCCTGGGTCCCAGGATCCGGTTGTTTAGCAGCCAGTGGTAGAGCCGCTCTGAACTTTTGGCGAACAGGAAGGCCGAAAGAAGCGCAAGCGGTGTGACGGGTAACCCCGGCACCACGACCCCCAGTATGGCCAGCGACAGTGAAACGGTACCCCCTGTCAGATAGAGGGCGCGCCGGATCCTGTTTTTCTCGATCTCCAGCCTTACTTTCTTCTCCTGCATGGAAACGGTAGCCTCCTGCAGTGTGCCATTCTTATCACGATTGCGGTTTTTATCCATTTGAGTCGTTCTGGTGCGATACGCAGCATGGCTGCAAAGATAGCCAAATTCCCAAAACGGTCAAACAGCTGTCGCCTTTACTACCACTGTTGCATCAACTTAGTTGGGTTTTTTTTTGGACTTCGTCAGAAATCCCTTATCTTTGCACCTATTGTTAAGGTTATTAAACAATAAACTTCGATAGAACATATGAATCCTACTCAAGGAAAGAAAAAGAAGATCCGGTTGCTTTTTGTTTGTCTGGGAAATATCTGCCGCTCACCCGCTGCGGAGGGGATCATGTCGGGTATTATTGAGAAAAACGGACTTCAGGAAATGATCGAAGTGGATTCCGCCGGCACCTCCGGCTGGCACGAAGGTGATCTCCCCGATGAACGTATGCGGCTGCACGGTGAAAAAAGAGGGTACAACCTCTGTAGCCGCTCACGAAAGATCCATAAAGAGGATCTGTCAGACTTCGACTACATCCTGGCGATGGATGAAAACAATTTCAGGACCGTGCGGGCGATGGCTACCAGTAAAGAGGAAGCGGACAAGATTCATCTCATGACTGATTATCTGGTGCAGTTCCGCAAATTGCATGACCACATCCCGGATCCCTACTACGGGGAGGCCTCCGGTTTTGAACTGGTACTCGACCTGCTGGAGGATGCCTGCGAGGGGTTGCTGCTCTCCATCAAAAGAGATCATCTTCTGATATAACAAAAACGGCTGAGTCATCAGCCGTTTTTGTTTTTCTACTTGCCCTATCTGATTAGTAGGTCATCATGGCTACCGATTTGCCGGCATCCTCGATCATCTGTGTCACCTGACTCAGCGATGGCAGACGACGGACAAGATTCTTCTCATCGTTCACCTCCTGTAGCTTGGCATATAGGTTCTCTGCATTGCGCATCTTCAACTCCTTTACCGTATCCACGCCGGCAGCTTCCAGTAACTCTGAGAACTGGGGCCCGATACCATTGATGCGGAACAGATCGGCATGGTTGGTCCATTTCAGAATCATCTTTTCTTCAATACCGGTTTCCTTAGCCAGAGCTGCTCGTCCCGCTTTGGCGGCACACTTTTCCAGCAACTGATCCACCTTAACGATGCCTGCTGCCTTTAACTTTTCTCCATACACGGGACCGATACCTTCGATCTCTTCAATTTTGTAATTCATATCAATAATGTTTTGGTTAATGAGTATATAGTCTGACCTTTTACCAAAAATAATGATTTATTGAGCTGACACTATCTGCAGCTCATAAATTGCGGTAAGATGGGGAAAAATTCCCTCTCTGTCCATCACTGCCTCTGTGGGCAAAGGATGATCAGAGAGGGAGAGCTCTTTATGGGTAAGAGTGGTCAGACCACGTAGAGAGAGCTGATGGATTCATTGTTGCAGACCCGCATGATCGAGTCGGCAAACATTTCGGCAACGGAGAGTATCTTCACCTTTTCCGATTTTTTGGAATAGGGAATGCTATCGGTGAAGATGATCTCTTTCAGCCTGGAGTGATCCACCCGCGTTGATGCCGGATCGGACATCACGGCATGACTGGCGATGGCCCTCACCGAGTTGGCTCCATTTTCCATGATCAGATCGGCTGCCTTGGTGATGGTGCCCGCCGTATCCACGATGTCATCGATGAGCAGGATATCCATCCCCTTCACATCGCCGATGATCTGCATGTCAGAGATCTCATTTGCTTTCTTGCGCAACTTGTAACAGATCACCATGGGGCATCCCAGGAACTTGGAATAGGCACTGGCACGCTTGGTACCCCCCACATCGGGTGTGGCAATCACCATGTTGGCCAGGTCGAGTTGCTTCACATATTCCACGAAGACCCCCGATGCATAGAGGTGATCGACCGGCACATTGAAGAATCCCTGAATCTGATCAGCATGGAGGTCCATCGTGATCAACCGGTTGATGCCTGCTGCAGCCAGCATATCGGCAATCAGCTTCGCACCGATACTGACACGCGGCTTATCTTTACGGTCCTGTCGGGCCCACCCGAAATAGGGAATCACTGCCACAATAGACTTCGCAGAAGCACGTTTGGCTGCATCGATCATCAGCAGCAGCTCCATCAGGTTGTCGGAATTGGGGAAGGTTGATTGAATGAGAAACACCTGCTTACCCCGTATGGACTCTTCATAGGAGACGGCGAACTCACCGTCGGCAAAGTGTTCAATAATCATGTTGCCCAGGGGACACCCCAGGCTGTTGCATACCTTTTCGGCGAAGTATCTTGACTTGGTACCCGAAAAGATTTTAAATGGTCTATCCTGCATGCTGTTTTTTTTGACATTGGATGGGATCACTTCATGTGAGGCCACTCCCGGTGATGTGTAAATGATAGAACAAAAGTACAAAAACAAACGGCAATAAAGGAATAATTCACAAAAAAGTAACACGGTAAATTTCCCCACCATACCCCTCCAGTTTCACGTGGTAAGGGAAGTGATAGGTGAAGAGGAGTGACTCTCCCTCTTTCTGCAGCAAAGGGGTCAATTTCCCTTCACCACTGTCTACGATGCCGAAATAGTCAAAGGCATGCTCTGGGATATGAAGGGTGCACTCCCTTGGTGAGGGATCGAAGTTGACAATAACCAGCAGCAGATCCTTGCCGCCACCCCTGAGATAGGCAAACAGCCTGGTGGAGTCAAAGTCCTGGTTTTCGTAATTGGCCGGCATCAGGTCGTAAAACAAACCTGATGACAGAGCTTCCTCCTCATTGCAGAGAGTGATCAGACGTCGATAAAAGGATTGAAGCTTCTGTTCATAAGGGGTGAGCAACTGACTGTCCCATTGGCCGTTGTTGTTCCAGCGTTGAAGGGTATCCACTGACCAGTAATCGAAGATGGTGGTGCGCCCATTCAGACCGCTGAATCCCTCATTGTCCATACCCCGTTCGCCCAGCTCCTGACCATTGAAGACCATCACGGGATTGCTGTTTACGGTAGAGGTGACAATCATGGCTGCTTTTCCACGGTGCCCCTCCCTCAGGAAATAATCGGATGCTATCCGCTGTTCGTCATGGTTCTCCATGAAGTTGAGCATCCGCTTCTGGATGTCACCCACCTCATTCAATGTGAAGGTGATGTCCGAGGCAGGCCTGTAGCCGTTGGATACCTCACGAAGCAGGTCATATAGTCCCACTTTGTCGTAGAGGTAGTCGAATAGGTTCTCCCCCAGGAAGTCGCGATAGGCTGAAGGATTGTAGATCTCGGCCAGGAAGATAATTGCCGGGTAGTGTTCCTTCACCTGCGGGATAACCCACTGCCAGAAGGAGAGCGGCACCATCTCAGCCATGTCGCACCGGAAGCCGTCTACCTTCTTCGATGCCCAGTAGAGGAGGATATCGCGCATCTTGATCCAGGTGTCGGGTATCGGATCAAAAGTAGCGATCATGCCGTTGAGGTAATCCACCCCATAGTTGAGCTTCACCGTCTCATACCAGTCATAAATGGTAGGGGTATGCGTGAAGCAGTCGTTGCCGGTTGCCCGTGCAGGTGACTCATGGTAGGTGAAGCTGGCTTTCTTGTCCGGGGGAAGCTGCACCTGCAACGAATGACCGGGAAGATAGTAAAAGTTGTTGTTGGGTGAGAAGGCAACCGATCGGTCATCATCCTCACCGAAATCTCTTACACCAACGGGTTTGTAGACTGAATGGTAGTTGCGCGCCACATGATTGGGAACATGGTCGATGATCACCTTCAAACCCGCATGATGCGTACGCTCTACAAGTGCTTCAAATTCCTGCATCCGCGAAGAGACATCTTCTGCCAGATCCGGATCCACATCATAGTAATCACGTATGGCATAGGGTGACCCGGCTTTGCCCTTGATGATCTCCGGATACTGTTCCGGGATACCGTAACGGCTGTAATCGGTAACCGAGGCATGGGCCGGCACACCGATATACCAGATATGGGTATATCCATCGTTTTTTAAACGGTTCAGGATGACAGGACCGATATCGTTAAATTTACCGCAACCGTTCTCCTGTAGAGATCCGTTGTGTTGGTTTGTGCCATTTCGATTGGCAAAGAGACGGGGCATCAACTGGTAGATGAAAAGCTTCTCATTCATTCGATAAAGAGACTATTTGTTATTCATTCCGATAGTGATCTGCTGCAGACGGCTTTTCACCTTCTCTTCCAACAGTGCATGCCGGTGGCATCTTCTTACGATCTCCAACGATCTCTTCTGAGACATGGCCTCCGCGGCAGCATGATATCCGGACTCCATAATCTGATTTTGGCTGTGCAGGTCGAACATCGACACCTTCTCCAGACCGGTCGTCTCAATCAGAATGTCGCATGACGACTTGTCTATCAGCGTGTTGGCATTCGACATGAGATTGAAGGTTCGTTCCACCATGGTTCGTATTGATTCCTTTTCTGCCGGGGGGATCATCAGGGAGACGTTTACACCCACCACATAGCGGCACCGCTTGCGGATCACCGTCACGGGGAAGTTTTTCAGGATTCCCCCGTCCACGTATGGGACATTGTTGATCATCTGCGGGTTAAAGACGATAGGCACCGAGCAGGAGGCTACCACTGCATCCACCAGGCTGTCTCCCTCGGAGAAGGTGACGGTACGGGCTCTTTCCCAGTCGGTAGCCACGGCATAAAACGGTAACTGCAGCTTCTCAAAGCTTTTGGCACGTAGGTTTTTCTTCAGGAACTGGTGTAACCCGGTACTTTTCAGAAAGCCGGTGCGGGGAATGGTGAAGGAAACAAACTCCCGGAACTCACGCTTACGGAAGAGCTCCACGATCTCATCAGGATGATACCCGTCGGCATAAAATACACCGGCAAGGGCACCGGCACTGGTGCCGGCAATCACATTGGGTTTAAGTCCATACTGCTCCAACACTTTCAGTGTGCCCAGGTGCGCAAAGCCTCTGGCTCCGCCCCCGCTTAGGGCATACCCCAGGAAATAGTCGTAACTTGTACCGAAGATTGCCATACCACTTTTTCAATGTTGATATATTCTTTCACAAATATGAGGCTTTTTTCCCTATTGTAGGTAGCCTCTACTGTTTAAGATGGTAAAATTTAATCAATTTTTGCAAAACACCTGAAAATGGTTATCTTGCAACTGAAATGGTTACCAATGAAAAGATCACAAATATGAAAACAGGAGAAACAGAGAAAGTGATGAAGGGTAGCCTTATCAAACAGCTGCCTCACTGATCACGCTCTGCATGCTGCAATTCATCTCTCAACTGGCGGATGCTCTTTCCCAAAAGTGGATGCTCCCTGTCCGGTGCAATCTCACACAGGGGGCTCACCACGAAGTCACGCTGATGGAATCGGGGATGTGGCAGTGTCAGCTCAGGCGTGTCGATAATGAGGTTGTCAGCCAGGATCAGATCGATATCAATGATCCTGTCGGCATACTGACCATCCACACTTTTTGTTTTCCTCCCCATCTCATCTTCTATCTCCCGGGTAATTGCGAATATTGTATTAATATCAATATTACTGGACACTTCGCAAACACAGTTCAGAAAATCATGTGATGAGTCAAACCCGACGGGAGATGTATGGTAAAGAGCGGAAAGGGATTTGATTGTCCCGATCCGCTCTTCAATTTTTTTGAGTGCTGAATGAATCTGTTGCTCCCGGTCACCGAGGTTCGAACCCAGTGCCAGGATTAGTGAATCGATACAGCTCTCCATATTGCTTGTCTTAGTCGATGATCAGCATTGCATCACCATAGGCACCAAAGTTGTATTTCTCTTTCACCCCTACTTCATAAGCCTCCATCATGATCTCATAGCCACCGAAGGCACATGCCATCATCAGCAGGGTGGAATATGGCAGGTGGAAGTTGGTGATCAGGCTGTTGGTGAGGGTGAACTCATAAGGGGGAAAAATAAATCGGTTGGTCCATCCCTCTTTTGGTTTGATATGTCCATCGGTGCTCACGGTCGTCTCTACGGCCCTGAGAACTGATGTACCCACGGCACAGATGTTACGGCCCTCGTCCTTGGCTTTGTTCACCTGCTCACACAGCTCACTGGTGATGATCATCTGTTCCGATTCCATCTTGTGTTTGGTCAGATCCTCCACGTCGATCATGCGATAAGCACCCAGGCCGTTGTGAAGCGTCAGATAACCGAATTCGATATCCCTGATCTCCATACGTTTCATCAGTTCACGGCTGAAATGAAGACCGGCAGCGGGAGCCACCACGGCACCTTCATTTCGGGCAAAGATATTCTGATAACGATCCACGTCATCCGGTTCAGCACTCCGCTCGAGATACTCGGGAATGGGTGTCTCACCAATGGAAAAAAGTTGTTTTTTAAATTCATCGTAGGGACCGTCGTAGAGGAACCTGAGGGTACGTCCACGGGAGGTGGTGTTGTCAATCACCTCAGCCACCAGCTCTTCATTTTCACCGAAGTAAAGCTTGTTGCCGATGCGTATCTTCCGTGCCGGGTTTACCAGTACGTCCCATAAATGCTGATCAGGATTCAGTTCCCGCAGGAGGAACACCTCAATCTTGGCTCCTGTCTTCTCCTTGTTGCCAAAGAGTCTTGCGGGGAAGACCCGCGTGTCGTTGAAGATGAAAAAATCCTTTGCCTGGAAGTAATCCAGCACGTCTTTAAACACTTTGTGTTCCAGTGCGCCAGTTTTCCTGTGAACAACCATCAGCCTTGCTTCATCACGGTGTGCTGAGGGATGCCTGGCGATAAGTTCATCCGGCAGGTGAAATTTAAATTGCGAAAGTTTCATATGTTTTGTCAATAATTGTCAATCTTCTTTGGCTTGGTCTATCTGCTCATCCAGGTAATGATCTACCTCTTCCATTTGCAGGCAATCAGCGAGCGTCACCTCTCCCACCCGTGTGCGGGTGAGCGCGGTGAGATGTGCCCCTGAGCGCAACGCCTCACCGATGTCACGGGCCAACGCCCTGATATAAGTACCTTTGCTGCATACCACGCGGATGGTGATATCAGGCAGATCGCACGATTCCAGTTTGATACTATCTATAACCAATAATTTGGGTTTAAGTTCAATATCCTCGTTTTTGCGAGCCAGCTCATAGGCGCGTTTGCCATCCACCTTCACTGCCGAATAGAGGGGTGGCACCTGCATGATCTCACCGATGAACCGGGAGAGAGCCTCTTCCACCATCTCCCGTGTGATGTGAGCCGTGGGATACTCCCTGTCGATCGCCGTCTCCAGGTCGAACGAGGGGGTGGTTGCACCCAGGCGGATCGCTGCCAGATACTCTTTGGTTTCGGCCTGCAGCCGATCAATCTGCTTGGTCATCTTACCGGTACAGAGGGTCATCACGCCGGTAGCCAGCGGGTCGAGAGTGCCGGCATGACCCACCTTCAGCTTTTTGATCCCCAGCTTATGACACAGCTTGGCACGCACCACACGCACTACACGGAATGAGCTCCAGTGAAGTGGCTTGTCAATATACAAGATGCTACCTTCTACAAAATCTATCATAGCGTCATACGCTTACATTCACACCTGCAATGAGCAGAATGAGCAGAATACCTCCCACGATGATGCGGTAGAACCCGAATGCTCTGAAACCATATCGGGTAAGGAAATCGATAAAAAAACGGATTGCGACCATCGCCACGAAAAAGGCCACCACATTGCCAATGATCAATAGGAGGAGGTTGTCGGAGAGCATCTCCAGCTGCACCGGATCCTTGATCAACTGGTAGAGCTTATACCCAGCCGCGGCAGCCATGGTGGGCACCGCCAGGAAGAAAGAGAACTCGGCAGCATTCTTGCGGTTGAGACCGGTGCCCATCCCTCCCACGATGGTGGCCATCGAACGTGATACTCCCGGGATCATGGCGATACACTGGAAGAAACCAATCTTGAGGGCTCGCTGCCAGCTCATCGATTGATTGGGTGCGGGGCGGTTAAACCAACGATCCACGTAGAGCATGAAGAAGCCCCCGATCACCAGCATCAGTGCCACAACCGTCACACTTTCCAGCAACCTGTCTATCAGATCACCCAGCAGCAGGCCGATGACGCCGGCAGGCAGCACTGCGATAAAGAGCTTCCAGTAAAAGTCATACCTGTGAAGAAATCGCTTGCCGGTGAGCAGTGCTCTCCGGGCGGCCGACTGTTCTTTTGTAATCCCCTCTCCCGGCATCTCTCCCCTGTTCAGGCGAAAGAAACGTTTCCAGTAGAGTACAACCACCGAGAGGATCGCCCCAAATTGGATGATCACCGTGTAGGCTTTCACAAAGGCGCTGCTTTCCATACCCAATAGCGACTGTGTGATGATCATGTGGCCGGTGGAGGAGACAGGCAGAAACTCGGTCAGGCCCTCCACGATGGCAATGAGAATGGCTTCAATAACCGTCATGAAAATGATCTTTTCCAGGGTTCACTATCATGATTGCTTATTATCCCTGTCTCTTTTCTCTTTCGACGGATAGAGAATCCCTACAATCATCAGGACAAAACCTGACAAGGCAACGATCGGGGCTACCCTGATCCGCCTCGGACTGAATATATCCGGCTCAAAACCACCCTCGGTGGTGGTGGCAGGACCGGTCATCAGCAGGAAGCCGGCGATGATCAGCAGGACAGCGATGCCGCAGATAATCAGGTTTGTTTTGCTTAACGCGAAGTTCTTTTGAGACATTTTACTTTTGTTTTATACATAATAGAGCTGATCGGAACCCATCCTCACATACCTGTTCACCGCAAAGGTAGTCGCAAGTGTGGTAATCAGCACTCCCAGGAGCACCACTCCTGAAAAGATGATTACCAGGTCGATGGTGCTGATAAGAGGTTGAATGGCTACATACTCCTTGCTGAAATAGGAAATCAGCCCCAGGATGATTGCATCGGCCAGGATGCCGGCCAGGATACCGGTGTAGATGTTGTGCACAACAAAGGGCTTGCGAATGAAGCTGCCGGTAGCACCCACCAGCTTCATGGTGTGGATGATGAACCGTTTCGAATAGACACTCAGCCGGATGGTATTGCGGATCAGCGTGAAGGAGATGAAGAGCAGCACCACTGCCAGTATCAGCAGTACAGTCATCACCTTCGACAGGTTCTCGTTGATCAGGTCGATCGCCTCCTGCTGATAAAGCAGGTCGGTGACGTTGCTCTCCCGGCGGATCACCTTGTTGATCACAGCGATGCTGTCGCTGTTGGCATACTCCGAGTGGAGGAAGATCTCGATACAGTCGAGTGCGGGATTGTAACCCAGCAGCTCTTCCGGGTCTTCACCCAGCTCACGGATCAGTTGTTCTTTTGCCTCCTCCTTGCTGATGAAGCGCGATGAACGCACGAAGGGCTGAGCGTCAAGCTGACGGCGGATGCTGCTGATCTGTGCATCGTTGACGCTGGCTGAGAGCATCACGTTGAAGCTCATGTTCTCCTTCACATGATTCGAGAGGCTGTTGCCCAGAAAGAGGATCAGGAGGGTGACACCCAACAACACCAGTACCAGCGTGATGCTGATGGTGGAGGTGATTTTCGCATTTAAGAAACGGGCGGCGGATACTTTTTTCTTGTTCGACATAGGCGCTTCGACAAACGAAAGGCTTGATTGCGTAAATAGTCTATTCCCAATTAAGTTGCAAAGTAATAAAAAAATGTACAGAAATCGAGTGAGAAAGCGAATTATTAAAGGAAAAAATGTTAATTACCGCTTTCTTTTTCATTCCTGTTCTTATTTCACACCGGGCAACCTATTTCTCACGGTAGAACCGTGAAAAATCACCTCTCCCGGGGAGTGAAACACCCATCACAGGTCATTGTCCGGGTTTGTCAACCGGATTCAGGTTCATCTCACCTGCTTTCTCAAGCATGAAGGCATAGGCGGCGGCGTGCTCGTTGGGGATCACCCCGTCGAGGATCGCTTCCTTGATGGCAGCCTTCAGGATCCCTATCTCCCTGCCTTCAGGTATGCCGAACACCTGCATGATCTCGTTGCCGTCCACCGGTGGCTGGAAGTTGCGCACCCGATCCTTCTCCTCTATCTCGCGAAGCTTGCGACGTACAATTTTGAAGTTGGTAATGAAACGGCGTACCTTCACCGGGTTCTTGGAGGTGATGTCTGCCTCGCAGAGGGTCATCAGGTCATCGATATCGTCACCGGCATCGAAGAGCAGGCGCCGCACGGCCGAGTCGGTCACCTCATCCTCCACCAGCTGCATGGGACGCATATGAAGGGAGACCAGCTTCTGTACATATTTCATCTTCTCGTTCTGGGGCAGCTTCATCCTGCGAAAGATACGGGGGATCATCTTTTCGCCAATGAAGTTGTGGTTGTGGAAGGTCCATCCCAGCCTGGGGTCCCACCGCTTTGTTACCGGCTTGGCGATGTCATGTAGCAGTGCCGCCCAGCGCAACCAGAGGTCGTCCGTCTCCCGTGCAATATTATCCAGTACGGAGAGCGTATGGTAGAAGTTGTCCTTGTGCCCTACCCCCTCCTTGGTCTCGGCACCTTTCAGTGCAGTCAGCTCGGGGAACAGGATCTCCAGCAAGCCGGTCTTCTCGAGCAGGATGAATCCAATGGATGGCTTGGGCGAGAGGATGATCTTGTTCAACTCGTCGCTGACCCGCTCCATGGAGACGATGGTGATGCGATCTCTGTTGCGAGTAATGGCGTCGAACGTCTCGGGGTAAATGTCGAAACCGAGCTGTGCGGCAAAACGTACGGCACGCATCATCCGCAGCGGGTCATCGCTGAAGGTGATGTCGGGGTCGAGTGGTGTGCGGATGATCAGCTCCTCCAGGTCCTGCATCCCATTGAACGGGTCCAGCAGTTCTCCGAAACGATCGCCGTTGAGGCAGAAAGCCATGGCATTGATGGTGAAGTCGCGCCGTCGCTGGTCATCCTCCAGGGTACCGTCCTCCACGATGGGTTTGCGTGAGTCGCTGCGGTACGATTCCTTACGGGCTCCCACAAACTCGATCTCATACTCCTTGTGCTTGATTTGTGCGGTGCCGAAGTTCTTGAAGAGTGTCAGATGGGTATGCTTTCCCAGCTTACGGGTGACCGCTTCAGCCAGGTCAGTACCCTTTCCGATGGCCACTACGTCGATATCCTTCGAGGGCCTGTAGAGGAAGAAATCACGCACGTATCCGCCTATCAGGTAGCATTCCAGCTGCATCTCATCCGCAGTATGTGAGATAAGCCTGAGGAGCGGCGTGTCAATATGTGCTACGATCTCTTCCCGCGATATGTTCATAGTCAATGGGCTCTTTTCTTATAAATTCGTTCCCTCAGCAGGTTGTGGTTGCAAGGGAAAGATGATCTGTTACGATTTGCAAAATTACAATAATTGTCTCTTAAAGCCATTTTTATGCCGATAATATTTGTATTTTTGCGGGAGAATAGGTTGCTAAACAGGTAATTTTTTGTTAGTTGAAATAGTTTTTACGATATGCGTAACTCACTTCACCTTATTTCACTCTGGTTGATGCTGCTTCTCATTCTCTCCTGCGGAGGCAGTGGCAGTAAGGCCCGTGCTTACCTGTCGGAAGCAGGGGAAGCTTTAGAGAGTGGTAATTACGCCCTTGCCAAGATGAAGATTGACAGCATAAAGATACTGTTTCCCGACGCTTTTGATGAGATCAACGCCGGCTTTACACTGATGCAGGAGATTCGGTTGGCTGAGAACCGGCGGAACATCAGCTACTGCGACTCAATGTTGCGTGTGAACTATACTGCACTCAACGAACTGTTAAATGATTTTGATTACGTGAGAGACAGTCGTTATCAGGAGTTTGGTGAGTATTATCCCAAGATCTATCCACACCGCTCCTCACTCGACAGGAACGGGCTCCGTTCAGGTGTAGGAGAGAAGGGGGCTCTTTTTATCGAAAGTGTGCTCTCCGATAATGCCATTCAACACAACCGTATCAGGGTAACAGCAGCTGACGGCAGCTATGCCGAGAGCGGCCGTGTGACTGCCGACGGGTTCAACTACCGGTTCAGCACGCTCAACAGAAACTACGAGATCGTACGCTTCACCGGCAGCGATGAGAACGGTGTGGCCGCCTACATCCACGCCTACCGCGACCAGCCGCTCACCCTGCATTTCATTGGTAACCGTACGGTGAACACAGCTCTGAGCGATGCGGCGAAAAAAGGAATCAGCCTTTCGTTCGAACTCTCCACCCTGTTGCTTGACATCGAACAACTGAAGTTCGAGAAAGAACGTAGCGAGGTGCTGATCCGCTATCTGGAGAGCCGTACCGACAGCCTGCAACAGAATTATCGCTGATTCTTACCCTCCATCCCGGATCTCAAGTCACAAGACCCACATCTCACAATCCATCTTCCCAACTCCATCTTCCCAACTCCTACATCCCCACATTCCACATACCCAATATGATCACAAGAAACCTCTCTTTTTTTTTTGTGATTCATGGATCAATATTCAAAAGTTTGCTATACCTTTGCCTTGAATTTTGGTGTTGCTCACTTCACACGGCTTCGAAGTGAACGATGAAAAGGGAATCAGGTGTAAATCCTGAACAGACCCGCTGCTGTAAGCTCCGCTTATGTGCTGAACAAAGACCTCAATTGCCACTGTCCACCAGGATGGGAAGGCGTTCAGACACGGGAGTAAGTCAGAAGACCTGCCAAATGATTCATATGATAGTTACATGGCTTTCGGGGAATAAAGCTTGAAAACAACACGCAACGGAATCATTTTTTTACTACGTGTTTCTTTTCATCAGGCTTTACCGGAATATAATTCGGTATAGATGAGATTATTTATGCAATCTGTTTTTTTGCTGGCGCTAATCACCAGCATCGCACCGTCAGAGGCTGCCGCCCAGTCGGTATCCGACACAATCGGACTGCCCGAGGTGGTGATCACCGAGCAGTTGAGCGACCGTGAGATGCGGGCTACGGCACCCCGTCACATTCTCACAGGAGATGAGATCGGGCAGCTGAATGCACTTCAGCTCTCCGATGCGGTGAAGCATCTGCCGGGTGTCACCATCCGCGATTATGGAGGCATCGGGGGACTGAAAACGATCTCGGTGCGTAGCCTGGGGGCACATCATACGGCAGTGAGCTACAACGGCATCGCCCTCTCCGATCAGCAGACGGGACAGATAGACATCGGCCGTTTCTCGCTCGATAACGTGGAGCAGCTGACGCTCCACTACGGACAGGACGATCGCATCTTCCGCCCTGCCCGTACCTTTGCCGCCGCCTCCGCACTCGAGATCACCACCGTTGCTCCCCATTTTACCGGTGAGAGCCGGATCAGCGGCAAGGCCACCATGCGGGGAGGCTCCTTCGGACTCTTCAACCCCTCCCTGCTGCTCAACGGCATGCTCTCCGAGAAGGTGAGTGCCACCCTCAGTGGTGAGTGGATGCGATCCCGTGGCGACTACCCCTACCTGCTGCGCTACGGTCCCTCAGGAAGCGACAGCACCTCCTCGGAGCGACGCATCAACGGTGACGTGGAAAACATGCGTCTGGAGTCATCGCTGCACGCACGTTTCACTGCCCACAGCCGTGGTGACCTACGTCTCTACTACTACAACGCGGAACGGGGCCTGCCGGGTGCCACCATCTACTACAACACGCTGCAGGATGCAGGGCAGCGGCTGTGGGAGAAAAATTTCTTCCTACAGGGCCATCTTGCGCATGCCTTCTCCCACAGGTGGGAGCTGCAGGCGGATGGCAAGTATCAGCGCAACCACCTGCACTACCTCGATCCCACCTACCTGGGTGCAGAGGGTAAGGTGGAGGATCTCTTCACGCAATATGAGCGTTATGGCTCCCTGTCGGCACTCTACCGTGCTTTCCCCAACCTCTCTTTCTCTGCATCGTCCGACCTGATATCGGCCACCCTGCATGCCAACCGGCAGGGGTTCGCCACCCCCACCCGACTCACCTCTCATTCGGTGATAGCCACCAAGTGGGTCAGTGAACGGCTGCTGGTCACCGCCAGCCTCCTCCGCACGCAGACCTTCGAGTCGGCGGAGCATGGAGTGGCAGGCACCAACCGCCTGCGCCTCTCACCCTATCTGAGTGCCTCCTATAAACCCCTGCACGCTCATGATCTACGACTGCGGGCTTTCTACAAAAAGAGCTTCCGGCTCCCCACCTTCAACGATCTCTACTATCCGCAGGTGGGAGTGCGCAGCCTGCTGCCTGAAGATGCAGAGCAGTACAATATCGGACTCACACTGGGACGCTCACCTGCAACATATCT
>Ga0265293_10002016_pt1 | contig 42458 bp, 39 predicted proteins | sample Munlanlewell138R_FD_192505 | JGI IMG/M metagenome (GOLD analysis project Ga0265293, IMG submission 192505) | Leachate microbial communities from a municipal landfill in Southern Ontario, Canada - Leachate well 138R | ecosystem: Engineered > Solid waste > Landfill > Unclassified | place: Canada...
GTAGTTTTAACATTGGCGGAAGCAAACTCCCTGAAGGAACGTATTATTATGTGATAAAATTAGGTGGTGATTTGATTTTAGAAGAAGATAATAGCGTAAAAACAGGGTTTGTGGTGTTGAGGAGGTAGGTTTTTAAACCACATAGGAACATAGTTTATTTGTCTATGTAAACATGTGGTTTAATATTTGGGTAATAGCGATTTTAGCCAACTCCACTTTTGAAATTAGAGTACTGAAATATTGTAGAAAAGAAAATAAATAAGTAGTTTTAGAATATAAATTGAGGATTGAATTTTGAAGCTCCTGTAAAAATATTTTATAACTTTATAGGTAGAGATTATGGTAACGTCGCATTTGAAACTTGAACCTGCCAGGGTATCTTTTATTGCTCTTTTAGATAATGTTTTTCCACGTAAAACGGTCCAAACGGAATTACAGAACATAGTACGCTAATAAAAAGTATTTTGAATGACCAATTCAACTTTTTATACATAAGAAAAGCACCAAGAACATACAGAACGAATAAAACTCCGTGTATCCAACCTACATATTTCACCATATCAGGTTGGTCCGCAAGATATTTTAATGGCATTGCAACCAATAATAATACAAGAAAAGAGATCGCTTCTAGCGTGCTTATAATTTTAAACGTTTTTATTCGCATCCTCAAAGTTCTTTTTAAAGCACAAAGTTAAACTTTAAACTTAATTCAGACATACTAATAATTACTTTGTTTTGCTGAGCGAAAAATCAATCTTATAAAAGAAAATTGGTAAGAATCCAAGTTGTAACCTCTCCGCAATTGGCTCTGCACTTTCATCAAATAAATTCGGAGCAAAAGCCAAAGCAAGTACATTTTTCGTATTGGTAATATTCACTAAATCCAATCCTATCTCGTGGGTTGTTTTCTTAGCATTTAGCTTATATGTTAATTTTAAGTCTAAACGATAATACGGACGATGTTGACGGGAGTTAAATCCTTCATTTTTATATACCAACTCCTTCATTTCTTCAGATTTTTGTACATCTACATACCCATATCTTCTTCCTCCTGCGGTTGTAAATTTGACTCCTACAGAAATTGTATTTTTTGCATTGACCCTAAACTCTTTTCCAACCAAAGTATTTACAGTGTAATTCCCGTTGAAATCGGTATCCCTTTCAACTCCGTCACTACCTTTATATTTTGCTTCAAACAAAGAACCTGTTACGAGAAAGAAAAAAGATTTATCAAAACTTTTTTGAACTGTCAATTCGACCCCATAGTTTTTTCCGGTTCCTTCATTTACGAGTTTTCCAGGATAAAAACGCTGAAAACCTGCACCTTGATTTATCATACTGAAAGCAGATGACACTGTTTCTACTGGAATGTTATATAGATATTGGTAATATATTTCACCTTTAATGCTCAATTGGTGTTTGAAATTTTTCTGATATCCCAAAGCAGTATGAATACTTCTTATAAAGTCCATTTTTCTGTTAATCACATCCTTTTCGCCACTTTCATTCAACTGTAACAATGAATATTGGTACATTGGATTGGTTTGAGAATGCATTCCCGCCCCAGCAGTAAAAATATGTCCATTCTCAAGACTCCATCTCCATCCCAAACGAGGTTCGGCATAACTAAAGCTGTTACTTAATGAAAAGTATTGACTGTGAATACCTGCTGTCAAATCCATCCTATCGCCAATCTTCCATTTGTACTGTAAAAACGGTTGAATTAATGTAAAGTATCCATTGTAATTGAATCTTGTTTCAAATCCTGCACTCGGGTCTGAAATATTTATCAATGCAGAATCCAGCATATTTGTATAAAAACCGTCAATGTTTAGTCCTGCCCTCAACAAGTGTCGATTATTAAATTTATGATCAAGACTTGCAAACAAAGATGTTTTGTGAGTTTCAAAAACATATCCCATCATTGGATAAATTGAATCAATGGAGATTTCGTAGCGTTCTTCTCCTCCATTTGAAATGGTATCCAAACTACGCACCAGATAATTATGTAAAGAAGATTGCCTATCATAAGAATGTGCCAATGTTGCTCTGAAAAAAGATTTCTGTGACAACGGTTTTTTATAGGTAACTCCACCTGTAACCATGGACGTTCTAAAGTATTGGTCACGATCTCCTTCTCCAAACGCTTCTTCTGCAATTTCTCTTTGTTCAGATATCATGATATCGATTGTAGAAGCCCCTCCGATTCCAAAAACCCCAACTTGTCCTCCATTTTTAAGTGGAAAATTCAATTTAAAAGCCCCATCACCATAGGTAGGTACGGCATCTGTACCAATTTTAATATTCATTGCTTGGAAGATGCTTAATGTTGAATAACGTCCCATAACCAGATAACTGGATCGATTATTCCGATTAAAAGGACCTTCTACCATTATTTCTGTACCAAGAAATCCAAATTGACCAGTAAATTCGTGTATTTCAGTATTTCCATTTCTAAGTTTTAAATCGAAAACTGCAGAGATTGAATTTCCATAATCTGCAGGGAAAGCAGACATATAAAAATCTGAGTTGTCTAATATTTTATTATTTAAAATGGCAACTGGTCCACCTGTAGAACCAGAAGTAGCGAAATGATTCGGGTTTGGCAAATCAATTCCTTCAACTTTCCACAGCAAACCAATTGGAGAGTTTCCACGAACAACAATGTCATTCCTAGAATCGTCTGCACCTTGAACACCAGCAAAGTTGCTTGCCATACGTGCAGGATCACCTCTTGAACCTGCATAACGGTCTGTTTCTTCCACACTAAATTGACGAGAAGATACAGTTGCCATTTCATTGTTGAGTTGACCATTTTGTTGGCCAATAATCTGAACTTCATCAGATGTTAATATATCTTCGTGGAGGTACACATCGACTACTCTTTCTTTACCAGAGTTCACAGTAACAATTTGAACACTGGTTTGGTAAGATAAGAATGTTGCACTCAAACTATATTTTCCAATTGGAACATTTTCAAAACGATAAAGTCCAGCTTCATCAGATACAGTCCTTAATGTTGTTGTAGAATCTTCAGAAACCAAAAACAATCTTGCTCCTGAAAGTGGAAAAAATAAATCTGCATCAATAACAGAGCCTCTTAGGGTTTGTGATATTTGTGCATAGGAGAATATTGAAAAGATTAAGAAAATAGTAACTAAAGTAAAGTTTTTCATTATCAAAAAGTATTATTTGGAGTCGAAAGTATGTAAAAACTAATGAATATTCTTTTCTTCCCATTCAGATTTTGTCCACTCTTTGATGTAAACATCTTTTAAAGAATAATAATTCATCGCATTCAAATGAAGATTTCTGACTTTGGAATAGGCAACTTTAATTGTTTCTTCATACCAAAGTATAATATAAGGAGAATCCTTCATCATAATACTTTCAGCCTCTGCTAAATACTCATATTGTTCGATAATATCATTGGCATTTTTGGCATTTTCGAAAATCTCATCGAATTGAGGATTTTTGTATCTTGTATAATTCGTCTGAGAAGGTTCTGATGCGGTTTCAGGAGCATTTTTGCCGTAACTATTGAATAGAAACGCTTCAGGGCTTGAGTAATCTGCAAACCAACCCGACATAAATAGGTAACCATTTGCTTTTTCTTGGTCTTCCAGTAAGGTTTTAAAATCTACTCCATCCATACTCACATTAATATTGAGGTTTTGTTCAAGTTGTCTTGATATCTCTTTAGCAACTTCAGAGGATCTCGAACCAATAACATACTTAATTGAAATATCTGGGAACCCTTCGCCATTTGGGTAACCAGCATCGGCTAATAACTTTTTCGCAAGTTTAGGATTAAAAGTATAAGAATTTTCCATTACTTTTTTAGTGTTGTATCCATTAAACACAGCTGGAGGTACCAAACCTGCATTTCCAACTCCATAGGCCTGATTTTTAAGAATTGATTGGACAATATTTTCTCGATTAATAGCATAATTAATTGCTTTACGTACGTTAATGTCACTTAACGCTTTTTCGAGTAGGTTAAACTGGATAAAACTCGTTCCTAACAATGGGTTTCTAATTAGAATCAGATTAGGCGGAGTGCCATTAAACTCTTTGATTTTTCCTTGACCCAACATAGAAGAAATCATGGAGGTAGGAAGACTTTCAATTAATTGAATTTCATCATTTTGAAAATATCCCAATTGTTTCAATTCACTTTTTTCTACAACAAGGACCAAGCTATCTAGATAAGGCAATTGATTTCCAGCATTATCTACTTCATAGTAGTTTTCATTTCTTAGGAGGACAATATCTGTTCTTCCTTCATCAATTTCTTTGTATGAATTAAATTTAAAAGGACCTGTACCTATTAAATCATTGATATATCCAGCTTCAGAAACTTCTTTTGAAACAATTGTAGCTTGGGCAAGGGCTAATTTATCTATAAAATCAAAATCTTTTTCAATTAAACTTAGGGTAATTACGTTTCCTTGAACAGTTATTCCTTCAATATGGTCGGCATTGCCATTATAAAAATCTTCTGCACCAATGAGTTGACTTTTAAAAATTACCGAATAAGAAAATGGTTCTTTGTTTCCATCGACAGGCGTACAAGCCAATTCAATGCTATACACAACGTCTTCAGGCGATAACTTTATTAATTCATCAAACGCATGGTGAGGATGAAAATAAACATCATCGCGTAAAGTAAATTGAATTTTTCTTCCATTATCTAGAACTTGCCAATCACTCGCCAAACTAGGTTCTGCCTGAAGTGTTTGTGGATTCCTTTGAACCAATCCTTCATATACTTGATTCAACAATGTTGTAGAATAAATATCAATGGTATTGTATGGAAAATGTGAAACAGGCATATTCTTCAACGGAAATGAAAAAGTACCTCCAGCATGCTCAAATTTCAATTTGTCATTCCCAGAGCAAGCAAACATTCCATAAATAATGAATACTATAACAATCAGCTGTAAGCCTTGATTAAGCAATCTTTTGTAAGTAAAAACCATAAATAGTTTAATCTGTTTAGAATACTAAGATAATAAAATTATAGACATTTTAACTAATATTCATTTTTTTTTTTAATTTTGTAACAATAAAGTTAATTCTTTATTAATGAATATAAAATTAGTAAGTAAATGATTATCTAAAAAAGGTATGCTTTTGCTGCAAATTTAGAATTTTAATAGATTTCATTAAATGAAAATATTACTGACATTATTACTGGTATTTGTAACCTACAATTTACAAGCGAAGCTCTCAATTGAAGGAAGTTATCAAGGGAAAAATCTCTTTGTTCAAAACCCCAATTCTTCAGATGGATTTGGATTTTGCGTTGATCGAGTTACTGTGAACGGCAACATTATGATAGGAAACATCAATAGAAGCGCCTTTGAGATCGATTTTACTATGTTTAATATCAAAATCGGAGATAAGGTTTTTATTGAAATAGAACATGAAGATGATTGCACACCAAAAATCCTTAACCCTGAAGTATTACTTCCAAAATCTACTTTTATCGTTACAGATATCTCAGTAGATAAGTCAGGAGAAGTTGTTTGGACAACCGAAGAAGAAAACGGAGAATTACCTTTTGTGGTTGAACAATTTAGATGGAACAAGTGGATCCCTGCTGGAGAAGTTAGGGGCGAAGGTACTGAGGGACCAAACACATACAGATTTAAAATCGACCTATATTCAGGGGAGAATAAAATCAGAATCGTACAAAGTGATTTTTCAGGTGAGAAGAGAGCATCTGAAGAAAAAACTTTTGAATCAGATATCCCTTCTATAAAGATGTATCCTAAAAAAGTAAAAAGTGATATCTTTTTTGAAGCTGAAGGGAAACCTTATTCAACAAGATACGAAATCTACGATGCATACGGAAACATTGTAAAGAAAGGTTATTCAAAGTCTGTAAATTGTAAAAACCTAAGAAAAGGCGCGTACTATATTAATTTTGATAACAAAACTGAAAAGTTTATCAAAAGTTAATGACTTCTTTTTGAATTAGATCAACCACACTTTCCTTATTAATATCTAGATGCAGTGATTTTAATCCTGCTGATAATGCTCCATTTACATGTTGAATTGTATCGTCGATAAAAAGTGTTTCCCTTTTATTAAACTTTTCTTTTTTACAAACATATTCAAAAATCTCTTTATTTGGCTTTCGCATATTTAAATCACAACTATAATAAAGTTGGTCAAAATATTCACTTAAATCGTCTATTTGATATTCCGTTTTTAGGTATGAGCTAAAAAACTCAAGGTGGATAAAATTGGTATTGCTCAATAATACAAGTGAATAATTTTTTCGTAAATTAGAAAGAAGGTCTAACCTTTCCTTCGGTAAATCCAGCAACATCGCATTCCAGGCATCAATAATCATTTTATCTGATACTTCTTCTTCGTGAAAAGATTTTAATGTAGAAATAAATTCATCGTTTGAAATCAAACCCATTTCGTATTGATTAAATAAATCAGTTTGCTGGATTTGTGTATATAGCTTTTCAAAATCTTTGATTCCTAATTCTTTAAACGCTTGGATTGTAAGGTTGTAATCAATGTTTAATAAAACGCCTCCTAAATCAAATATGATATTTTTAATTTTCATAATATCTATAGAACAAAAAAGGCCTCCTAATGGAAGCCTTTTTGCATTCAAAATTCTAAACTATATAACTTTAACGTTAACTGCATTCAAACCTTTTCTGCCTTCTTCGAGTTCGAATTCAACTTTGTCTCCTTCTCGAATTTCATTTGTTAGAGCGGAAATATGTACAAAATAGTCTTTTCCTGTCTCTTCATCTGTAACAAAACCATAACCTTTGGCTTCATTAAAGAACTTTACTGTTCCTGTATTCATAAAATAATTCTAATTAATAATGTAACAAAGGTAGGATAATTAATTAGAAAACAGAAATGATATCGGCTTTTATTTAAAAATTAGATAAATAGACGAAAAAAACAACATCTATCTGACAAACTCCATACCCCTTTCTGTAGCTTTCCAAATAGATGTTTGTTCCACGTCATCTTTTGAAAAAAGCCTACTTGTTTTAATCCTAATTGGATAATCTTCTAAATTGCCATTAACCACAATCTGTTTTTCAATAGGAACATAAATTATTAACTTCACTTTTTGGTCACGAAAACGGTTCTCTCTGGAAAATATATATCTTGTATCTACTGTCATTTCACCATTTTTATGTAAAACATCAACTTTTATATCTTCTGCATTCGTTTTAGCTGACTTTAAGGTATTTCCTTTGCTTGACTTCTCAACTTTGTAATGAAATAAAGAATCTTTTGTCGATTCAATTTCTATGTTTATATAGCCCAATTTCACCTCATCATCAGTAATAGAAATAAAATTTTCAAATTCATAATCCAATGAATTGGTTATTTCTATTTCATCTTCAAACAAATACAAAGAAAGTTCATCGATATCATCTTCAATATAGGTTTGCTCTTCAATAAAATACGATTCTTTAAAATCCACTCCTGTTTTTACACCAAGAATTGAAATTCCAATTATCGAAAGAAACCAAATAATTAATAAAACCCAATTCAGCGCCCTTACCTTCAACTGTCTAAAAATCAGCTTTGCACCTATTGTTACAAAGAAGAGTATAGGAATTGAGGCAATGATAAGAAGTAACCAAAAAGCCAGTGTTTCATTGACAAAAATCAGGCTATTAATTGATGATAAGTCTGTGTCAACCAATTCATTATTTACGGTCAACTTACTAAATTTTAGAAAAAACAACATGCCAATTGTACCCAAACCCGTAATTCCAATGAGAATCATAATGGTTCCAAAAATATTACCGAAGATTCTGGTGGTTTTGCGAACTGCATCTTGGCTAGAATTCCATGATTTTTCAACAGAATTCTTTGCTCTATCATAACCTTTTTTGGTTTCGGATGTAGCTTTATCCATATAGGATTTGAAATTATCCAAATTTGGCGTTTTTCCATGCATCTGAATTTTTTGAGCTGTTGTTTTGGCCTCAGGAATTGCTATCCACGCAATGATATAAATCAAAATTCCTGAACCTCCCAAAAAGAAGAAAATAATCCATAAAATTCGTACAATTACAGGGTCAATACCAAAATAATGAGCCGTACCAGAAGCAACTCCAGCTATAACAGCATCATCCGTATCTCTGTACAATCGACGTTCGTTTGTAAAACTTTGATAATCGCTTTCTTCAAAAGTGTCAGCTTCATCAAAAGTTTCGTCATATTGATTGGGCGAACCCATGATATTCACAACTTGAATCACATCTTCTTCGGTAACAACTTCCTTGTGCGTATGAAGTCGATCGTGAAAAAGTTCTGCAAAACGTGATTCAATATCAGAAACCATTTCGTCTAATCCTTCTTCATTTGAAAATACCCTTTTCAAATCATCGAAATATTTTTGTAATAATAGGTATCCATTTTCTTCGATATGGAAAACCATTCCAGCTAAATTAATTGTTGTTGTTTTTTTCATAATTCATTGTTTTCTAATTGTTCAACGGCACTTTTTAGGGTGAGCCATGTTTCTTTTAGTGCTTTCAAAAAATCTTTTCCTTTGTTGGTTAGGCAATAATATTTTCTAGGCGGACCAGAAGGAGATTCTTCCCAGCGATAATCCAAAAGGTTTGCATTTTTTAATCTCGTCATTAAAGGATATAGTGTCCCTTCTACTACAATCATTTCAACATTTTTTAGTTCTTCAATGATATCTGAAGGATAACTTTCCTTTTTAGACAAAATAGACAAAACACAATACTCCAAAATCCCTTTTCGCATCTGTGCTTGTGTGTTTTCTACTTTCATTTTTTTTGAGTTGATAATTCATTATTTTTTACAAATATAGAAATAATATGGTACTTTGCAATACATAGTACTATATTTTTTAATTTATTTTAATTTTATTAATAATTAACACACTGTGTGTTAATCATCAAACTCATTATAAAAAAGATTTCTATAACTTTTTTTATTTTAATAAAATTGCCTTTTAACCAATAAATCAGTAAGTTTGTTTCTTAACATATAGATAAAAAAATGTACGGAAAATTTAAAGACTTTTTAGCAGATGAACTCCAACAAATAAAGGATGACGGAGTATATAAAGAAGAAAGAATCATTGTAACCCCTCAAGGTGCAGAAGTAACAGTTAATACTGGCGACAATGTTGTAATCATGTGTGCAAACAATTATCTCGGATTATCATCTCATCCAGAAGTAATTCAGGCAGCTAAAGATACATTAGATTCTCATGGATACGGAATGTCTTCGGTCCGATTTATCTGTGGAACACAGGATATTCATCGTGAATTAGAGCAAAAAATCGCTAAATTTTATGGAAAGGAAGACTCAATTCTCTACGCAGCTGCATTTGATGCAAACGCAGGGGTTTTTGAACCACTTTTTGGTCCAGAAGATGCTATTATATCTGATGAATTGAATCACGCATCAATCATTGACGGTGTACGACTTTGTAAAGCGCAACGTTATCGATATAAGCATAGCGACATGGTTGATTTAGAAAAACAACTAAAAGCATCACAGGCTCAGCGACATAGAATTATTGTGACAGATGGTGTTTTTTCCATGGATGGTGATTATGCAAAAATGGATGAGATCTGTGGCTTAGCTGAACAATATGACGCTTTGGTTATGAGCGATGAAAGTCACTCTGCTGGTGTAATCGGTAAAACAGGTCGTGGTGTTCCTGAACATTTTGATGTAATGGACAAAGTTGATATCATCACAGGAACATTAGGGAAAGCATTTGGTGGTGCAATGGGTGGATATACAGTTGCAAATCAAGAAGTTATTGATATGTTACGCCAACGTTCTCGTCCATATCTATTTTCAAACTCACTGGCTCCTTCAATCGTCGGTGCAGCCATAAAAGTTTTTGATCTGCTTACAGAGTCAACAGATTTACACGATAAACTGGAAGAAAACACCAAATATTTTAAATCCGCGATTGTAGAAGCAGGATTCGACATTGTAAAAGGAGACTCACCAATCATTCCAATTATGTTGTATGATGCTGCTTTATCGCAAAAATTTGCTAACCGACTTTTAGAGGAAGGAATTTACGCAACTGGATTCTTCTACCCCGTTGTTCCTAAAGGAAAAGCAAGAATCCGTACACAAATTTCGGCTGGTCATACTAAAGCACAATTAGACAAAGCTATTACAGCGTTTATTAAGGTTGGAAAAGAACTGAAGGTCATTGATTAACCAAGTATCAGAATTGTAACTAATTCTGATACTTTATATTATGAAAAGAAAAACCATTAATACAGTTATTATAATTGGTGTTTTATCAATTATAAGTATTTTAATGATTCAGGTTTTTTGGATTCAACGCACCATTCGTGCACAAAAAGATGCAATAACGATTCAGGAAAAGCAAGACAGTTTAAATACACGTCAATTTGAAGAATCGGTCAGAATTGCCCTTAAAAATGTAGTTGAAGAGATTAGTGATTTTCATGTTGATAGTTCCGATGTTTACGGTGCTGTGAAACAAAAAAGTTCTAATTATTTTCTGGTGGATATCAATGAAGATTTACATCCATACTATCTAGAACAAGTGCTGAAACGTACATTTTATGACCACAACATCACACAAGACTTCCAATATGGAATTTATGATTGTTATAACGACAGCATCGTATATGGAAATTTGATCCATTTCTCAAGGGACTCTCTTTATTCAGCCATAAACGACAGCATAGCAGGAATAACTTCTCCAGGATTAATGTGGGAAAAAGATGGGCATTATTTTACGGTATATTTTCCCGATTCCATCTCCATGCCAACTGTCCAGCTTTCTGGGAACAATAAATCTCCCTGGCTTTATCTTGGCCTAATTGCTGGACTTTTACTCATCTTCTTTGGGTTTGCATTATCCGTCGTCATTCGACAAAAGAAGATGTCAGAAGTTAAGATAGATTTTGTGAACAACATGACACACGAGCTAAAAACGCCAATTTCGGTTATCAGTCTAGCTAGCGAGACGTTAATGTCACCCGAGGCTTCACAGAATCAGGATAAATTAAAACGATATGCAGAAATTATCTTCAAAGAAAATCACCGATTAGAGCAGCAAGTTGAGCGTGTTTTAAACATGGCAAAATTGGATAAAAATGAATTAATTTTACACAAAGAAAATACCGATATACATACAATTATAAAAGAAGAAGTAGTAGATAATTTTGAATTTATTAACTCAATAAAAAGTGGAGATGTTACTTTGTATTTGGAGGCAGAAAACTCATTTTTGAATATTGATAGAATCCATATCACCAATATATTAATTAACTTGCTGGATAATGCTGTTAAATATTCAGAAAAAATCAAAATTGAGATTAAAACTCAAAACAAAGGCAAGGGAGTAGAGATTTCAATAAAAGATAGTGGAATTGGAATCAAGAAAGACCAAGTCAAGTATATTTTTGACCAATTCTATCGTGTTCCAACAGGCAACACTCACAATGTAAAAGGATTTGGCCTTGGTTTATATTATGTAAAACTAATCATAGAAAAACATAAAGGAACAATTTCTGTTAATAGCAAGACGGGGAATGGCACAAAATTCACAATCTGGCTTCCCTTTGGAATTTAAATTTAAAGTCATGAAACCGAAAATATTATTAGTAGAAGATGACACAAGCCTAGGGTTCGTAATTTCTGATCAATTAATAACGTCAGGATATGATGTCTTTTTAGCAACAAACGGAGCAGAAGGATTTAAGCGTTTTAACGAGAGGAAATTCCACCTGTGCATTTTTGATGTTATGATGCCAGTTAAAGATGGCTTTAGTTTAGCAGAAGATATTCGAAAAATAGATAAAAACATTCCTATTTTGTTTCTCTCTGCTAAATCCATGACAGAAGACAAAGTAAAAGGATTTAACGTTGGTGCTGATGACTATCTTACCAAGCCATTTAGCTCCGAAGAGTTAAAAGCACGTGTAAAAGCCCTCTTAAAAAGGGTCAATCTACAAACAGAAGAAGTTATTACAAAAATCCCAATTGGAAAATATACATTTGATGTATCAAATTATACGCTATCTGGACCCGATTTTGAAAAAAAATTGACAAAAAAAGAAACACAAATTTTAAAAATATTGAGCCAATTTATCAACCAAGTTGTGCCCAGAGAAATTATTTTAAATGCCGTTTGGGGAAAAGATGATTATTTTGTAGGAAGAAGCATGGATGTTTTTGTAACGAAATTACGTAAATATTTTTCAAACGACGAAAATGTTTCCATTGAGAATATTCACGGAATTGGTTTTAAGTTAAGTATTGAATAAATTGAGTTTATTTCTTGAAACATAAATCTTCAAAATTTAGTTAAGATTTATCAAGTAGATCCTACCTTAATCATGGACAAAAAACACCAATTTAAAAAATGATATAATTAAAGACGAATTTCAAGTGGTCAGATTTGAAATTATTGCTAATTTTGGCAAAAATTTATAGATTATATTTATAACAGAAGAATGAGTTTTAAATCAAAAATAAAAGACTACCTACTCTTCACTAAATTCAGACTAACTTTTTCTGTTTGTATTTCGGCTATTGCGGGTTATTTACTTGCAGTTCCTGTTTTAAAAGATCAATACGCAGATTCTCTCGATATTACATTCAACGAAATTAATTTCCAAAACATTGCTTTACTGTTTTTAGGAGGACTTTTAGTAACGAGCGCCAGCATTGGAACAAATCAAATTTTAGAACGGAAATTAGATTCACAGATGGTGCGGACAGAAGACAGACCCCTGCCCGCAGGAAGAATGAAACTCACAGAAGCAATCATTGCGACAATTCTGATGTTAGGACTCGGCTCTTGGTTGTTATATGGTTTCAATTTAAACACAATGATTTTAGGACTTGTTTCCTACGTTTCATACTCTTATATTTATACACCATCCAAACGCAAAACACCTTGGTCAGTAATCATTGGAGCTTTTCCTGGCGCAATGCCACCAATGATTGGAGCGGTTGCAGCAACAGAACAAGGACTTTTTACAGCGTTAGCAGGTTCATTATTTTTTGTGCAATTTGCTTGGCAGCTCCCTCACTTTTGGGCAATCGCATGGGTTTCACATGATGATTATCAAAAAGCGGATTTCTATCTATTACCTTCTAAAACTGGGAAATCCAAAAAGTCAGCTTTTAGAATTTCACTTAGCACATTATTGTTAATTCCTTTTTCACTCTACCCTTGGGTACTTGGATATGTAGGTGTTTTCAGCGTCATGGCCGCTACGGTTTTGGGATTGACATTCTTTCTTTTTGCATATCAATTGTTATTAAATCTTGATGATAAATCTGCTAAAGCACTTATGTTTGCTTCGTTTATTTATTTACCATTGATTCAATTTGCATACGTGATTGATCGCTACTTTTTTTTTACAGGCTAATCTAAAAAATTATGAGAAAACATTTTGAAGACGCATACCCAATAGAGGTCCAAGGAAGAACCAGAAGAAACATGGTTTGGATTCTTATTTTTAGTATCTGTATGATGTTTGCAGGTTTTACTTCCGCATATATTGTTTCAATGGGAAATAATTTTTGGATAAAAGTAAGTTTACCAACAGCATTTTACATCAGTACAGCCATCATTATTTTAAGTAGTTTAACACTCTACCTTGGTGTAAAAGCAATCAAAACAAACAATGTTTCAAAAGGAAGGATTTATATGGTTATTACCTTAATCCTTGGGTTAGGATTTGGTTTTTCTCAATTTATGGGATACAAAGCTTTGGTTGATGGTGGCGCACATTTCATTTCAGGAATTATTGTAGATGATGGTCGATACGGTGATTATTTTGAAATTAAAAAAGACGGAGAGTACTTGACAGTCGAAAACAATCAATACTATTATCAGGGCGAAAGAATTGAAGGAGAACTACAGCAAGAGTTTAAAAGTTTTGCCCAACAATTTATTGTTGAAGACATTGATGCTTTAAAAAGTAAGCAAATCGAAATGTATGATTATACTTTGCTCTATAAAAGTGAGCCTCTAAACTATTTGAATGGAGATTTCATCCGTCCAAATGGAGAAAAACTAGAGACACTTGATTTCCAACGGCTCAAATATTTGGCACAAAATATCATTGACGACCGTGCAGATTTCTTTGTTAAGGGTGAAATGGGAAAAGATTTTAAGCTCTTTTACAATAAAAACGAACTTGAATACCATGAGAGAACACTTATGTATAAAGGAAAACCATTAAGTGCTAACTTACAAAATAAACTTTTAAGAGGAAATAGCGATACAAGCACAGCTTATTTTTATATAATTACCGTACTTCACTTACTTCATGTTGTAGCAGCAATTATTATGTTGTCAATCATGGTAAAACGTTCATATTCAACTTATAGCGTTGAAAGATTAACAATTTATCTAAGAGCTGGAGCAATCTTTTGGCACTTTTTAGGTATATTATGGATTTATTTATTGCTATTTTTGATTTTAATTCATTAATATTGCACTTACAATTAAACTAAAATAAACATTAAATTATGTCTGAGCACACTTCTAATGACGTTCAAGCCTTAATAGGTATGGGGGAGGATGGAAGACAATCCCCATTTGGAATGTCTTATGGTAAACTTATGTTATGGATTTTCCTTTTTACTGATGCACTAACTTTTGGTAGTTTTCTGATTTCTTTAGGTGTAGCAAGATTCTCTTATGGAGGAGCTTGGCCAATTGGAGAAGAAACTTTCGATGCATTACCATTTATTGAAGGAACTTATCCCTTGGCTTATGTAGCCTTAATGACTTTTATTTTGATTATTAGTTCGGTAACAATGGTTTTAGCCGTTGAAGCTGGTCATAGAATGGATAAAAAAGGGGTTATAAAATGGCTTTTGCTAACAATTGTTGGGGGATTATTTTTCCTTGGCTCACAAGCTTGGGAATGGTCTCACTTTATCCATGGAACTGATTTTGGTAGAGTTGACTTAAGAGACGGCTCAAGTGCTATCGTAAAAGGTGAATTTGGCGAAATACAATACTTTGAAGTGATTACTGCTGGATCAATGTATGAGGGTGTCGAAAACATCACTAACGAGAACATTTCAGCTACAGACAAAAATTTGATGCACGCTTTCCAACACGCAGCAGTAAATAGAAAACTTTCTGGTAATGCAGGAAACTTACTTATTACCCTAAGTGATGGAACAGAAGCAAAAGTACATAAAGCCGCGGATCAAGACATGCAACTCATTGTTAAAGTACCAGGGAGAGATTATCCTGTATCATCAGCACATGACGAAAGCACTTGGCTTTCAGGTGAACATGTTGAGATTCTGTACTACGAAGCCCTTATGAAAGGTAATGTTACCTACGGTGCAAATATGTCTGAAAATGAATATGGACCGCAAATTTATAGTAATTACTTCTTCTTCGTAACTGGATTCCACGGTTTTCACGTTACGTTGGGGATTATGATTAACATCATTATCTTTATCAATGTATTAGCAGGAACTTATGAAAGAAGAGGTCATTATGAAATGGTAGAAAAAGGAGGACTTTATTGGCACTTTGTCGATTTAGTTTGGGTGTTTGTATTTACATTCTTCTACCTTATTTAATTTATTGAAAAACAATATTTATTTATAAAATATTAAAGACATGGAAGAAAGAGACGATATAATTGAATATTCTTTATACTACCACCATTCAGAAGAAGAAGGTAAAAAGAAAAGACGTAAAATATGGCAAGTAACTTTGCTGTTATCCGTAATTACCCTTATCGAGGTATTATGTGGTGCATTCATTAAACAAGGTAGCCCCGCTTGGGAAGTAGTAAAAGTAAGTTTTATCATTATGACAGTAATCAAAGCATACTACATTGTTTATTCGTTCATGCACATGGGGGATGAAAACAGATTATTTAAGTGGATGATTATTGGAATCTATATCATATTTATCATTTACATGATTTGGTTAATTGGTTACGAAGGTATTGAACTATTCATGAGAATGTACAATGCGCCCATATTCTAATTAGGTACCATTATAATGAAAATTGGCAAAAGAAAAGAAAAAGAGAAACAATCTCACTAAAATAATCGTATTCCTTGTCCTTTTTGGTCCGGGAACAGTTATTGTCTTAATGGCATTTAACCAATGTGAAAATCATTTTGAGGGTCTTCCAAACTTTGGCGAAATGCCCAAATATGAGTTTATCGACATAAATGGGAAAACCATTAATAACGAATCACAGAAAGATAGAATTACTGTCTTTCATACGCTCCAAACTTCTTGTCCAAGAGATTGTGCAATAGACTTGTTTAAGTTTAACCTTATTCTTTATCAAGATTTAATTGAAAATAGAGATATTTTTAGAGATGTTGACATCATCACAATTGTTACAGATAATGAAGGAAATGTAACAGAAGACTTGGAGGTTTTGGAATATACGCTAAACGATATTTTAGATAATTATGACCCAACGCTTTGGTATTTGGTTACAGGCGACCCTAAACAGGTTTACGATATTGAAAACAATGACATTAACTTATATGATGCAAAAGTTGAAGATGGATATGCAGGAAAAGCTTATCTTGAAACCCTTTTGTTAGTTGATAAGGAAAACAACCTTCGTCTTGCAAGAAGAGGAAATGTTGAGGGTTATATCAGAGATTTTAAACAAAATGTGTCCTTGTTGAATCAAACGTATAAAGATTTAGAAAAAGCAAATAAGAATGAGAAAAAATAAATCGTATTTTTTAATAATTCCAACACTATTTGTTATTCTCGCTACATTATTTAGTTGTAAAAACGAAAGCGTAGAACCTTTGCCTAAATTTAATCGATTCGATATTGCACCGATGGATATGGATGGATTCAAACAAGGCGATACAATCTTTCATAAAATGGAAGAATGGGAATATTTGAACGAAGATTCTGTTGTTTTTTCATCAACCGATATCAAAGGTAAAATATGGATTGCAAACTTTTTCTTTAGCTACTGCCCTACGATATGCAAACCCATGAATTTAGAGATGAAAGAAATCAATCACCAATTGCAAGAATATAAAGATGAAATTGCGTTTATTTCGTTTTCTATTGATGAGAAGAGAGACTCTCCTTCACGCTTAAGACGCTATAAAGAATTGTTAGAAATTACTGCCGATAACTGGACATTCCTTACAGGAAATCAAAGTCTGATTTACGACATGGCATACAACGACTTTTTATTGCTCGCAGAAGAAGATGATTCTGCACCTGGCGGTTTTATCCACAGCTCAAACTTGGTATTGGTTGACCAAGATGGTTTTATCAGAGGATTTTACGACACTCAAATACCTGAACAAAGAAAAAGGATTGTCAGCGATGTAAAAAGGTTATTGAATAAATAGAAAACTCCCTCCTTTTTGTTATTATAAAAATTTAACTATCTTTGCCTTGTCTCTAAGGGGTGTTCCGACAATGTCGGGACTGAGATTACACCCATTGAACCGGATCAGGTTAGTACCTGCGGCGGGAAGATGACTAAAAAAACAATAGAGTTAATTCGAATATTATTAATAATCCAAGAATTAGCCCCTTGTTCTTGTTAAAATGTTAAATGACATGAAAACAAGAATGTTTCAAACAGTGCTAATTGCCTCATTACTTTCTACAAGCGCATTTGCACAATTTCAAATTTCGGGAACCATTAAAAACGACCTCGGTGAGTCGATGCAAGGTGTTTCCATCACCATCAAAGGTGAAAATATTGGCTCCTACTCCCAAGAAGAAGGAAAGTATCGTATCACGAACCTGAAAAAAGGTGAATACGAAGTAGAAGCAAGGTTTTTTGGTTATGAAAGCCTTTCTAAAATCATCACAGTTGAACAAGATGTAAAAGCAGACTTCGTACTAAAGTCTTCCATATTTCTACAAGAAGAAGTTACCATTCACGGTATCAGAGCGGGAAGAAAAACTCCGACAACTTATACCAATAAATCGGCAGAAGAAATTGGAAAAGAAAATTATGGTCAAGACCTACCATACCTACTCGAATCTATGCCTTCAACGATTGTAACTTCTGATGCAGGAGCAGGAATTGGTTATACCGACTTTAAAATCAGAGGAGTTGACCCAACAAGAACAAACATCACCATCGATGGTATTCCAATTAATGATGCTGAAACACAAACCGTTTTTTGGGTAAACACACCCGATTTATCTTCATCTGTTTCCAGTATGCAAGTCCAAAGAGGAGTAGGAACTTCTTCTAACGGCGGAAGTGCTTTTGGTGCAAGCATCAACATCGAAACAAATAAAATTGAAGAAAAACCATACCTCACTTTGGATAATTCTGTGGGTTCTTTCAGAAGTTTAAAAAATACCGTTGCTTTAGGAACAGGACTTATATCTGAACGATTTACCGTTGATGCTCGATTATCTCGTATAGTATCAGATGGATATATGGACAGAGCATCTTCAAACCTAAAATCTTTCTACCTTTCGGGAGCTTATCACAGCGACAAACATCTTCTTCGTATCAATGTGTTTTCGGGAGTTGAGAAAACCTACCAAGCGTGGAATGGTGTTCCAGAAAGTAGAATAAACAATGATAAAGAAGGCATGATTGATTATGCTAATAGAAATGGATTAGATGCTGAAGATTTAGAGAATCTTTTAAATTCAGGAAGAACTTATAATTCTGCAATGTATCACAACGAAACAGATAATTATCAGCAAGACCATTACCAAATTCATTATGCATATCAAATGAATAGAAAATGGAATGTAAAAGTTGCAGGACATTATACACGTGGACGTGGTTATTATGAAAACTACCGTAAAAACGATAAGTTCTCAACCTATAACTTCTCTCCCATTGAAGTTGAAGGGGAAACCATCAACCGCATGGATCTAATTCGTCAGAAATGGTTAGATAATCACTTTTTTGGGGGAATATTCTCTTTTAATTATAACAATTTAAAAGGGTTAGAACTAACATTGGGTGGAAGTTTACACAAATATATGGGCGACCATTTTGGGAATGTAATTTGGGCGCAATACTTACCAAACCTGAACGATGGAGTTAAGTATTACGAGAATAATTCTGTGAAATACGATGGAAATATCTACCTAAAAGGAACTTATGAAGTCAGAAACTTGACTATTTTTGCTGATGCTCAATACCGACATATTGATTATACATTTTTAGGAATCAATGATATTGGAGATGAAATTATTGATGTTGACCAACAGGTATTTTACAATTTTTTCAATCCTAAGATAGGTTTATCCTACCAAATCAGTAATAATCATTCATTATATGCTTCTTACGCTATCGGAAATAGAGAGCCAGTTCGTAAAGATTTTCAGGAACAAACGGTAAGCAACCGTCCAGAACATGAAACACTTTACAACTTAGAAGCAGGCTACCAGATGAAATACAGAAAAGGATTCCTCAATGCAAATATTTACCACATGCTCTATGAAAATCAATTGGTATTGACAGGAGAAATCAACGATGTTGGAGGATACACACGTACCAATGTTGAAGATAGTTACAGAATGGGGGTTGAATTAGAAGTCGGTTACCAACCCGTAAAACAATTTGGGGTCTCTGCCAACCTTGCTTTGAGTCAAAACAAAATCAACAACTTTGTAGAATATGTTGACAGTTATGACGCAAGCTGGAATCCATTACCACAAACAAAAATTGAACACGGCACAACTGATTTAGCCTTTTCACCCAATGTGATTACAGGATTAACCCTTAGATATATGCCATTTAACAACTTCGAAATTGGGTTGATTAATAAATACGTTGGAAAACAATATTTGGACAACACATCAAATGAAACAAGGATATTAAATAATTATTTCTTAACTCATTTCGATGTTTCTTATAGTTTCAAGTTTTATAAATTCAAAGAAATTACTGTCGGAGCGAGAATCAATAACTTACTCAACTACAAATATGAAAACAATGGATATACATTTTCTTACTTAGTAGGTGATGAAAGAACACAAGAAAATTTTTATTTCCCACAAGCAGGAATTAACTTTATGGCGAGATTAGTAATTAAACTTTAAGTTCAAAATCCCAGTTCACTTGGCTTTCATTTGGACTGGGATTATTCTACAAAACAAAATCGCCCATGAAGCATCCTTTTTTACTCCTATTATTTCTTTTTACCAGCTGCGCGCACATTAAGAAGTTAGAACTTCCATCTGAATTGAACGAGGCTTCTGGTCTTGTGTATTACAAGAATATGTTAATTTCCATTAACGATTCTGACAACCCACCTTTGGTCTATTTTATTAGTGACAAAGGAGAGCTAAAGCACCAAGTTTATATTCAAAATGCCATAAATTGGGATTGGGAAGCGCTCGCGATAGAAGGTAATTATCTTTATATTGGAGATTTCGGAAACAACTTAAATAATCGAGAAGATTTACGAATTTTTCAAGTTGCTTTAGATAATATTCTTGAGAAAGATACAGTAGAAGCAAAAACAATTCACTTTTCATATTCTGAACAAACAGAATTTCCTCCCACAAAAGCTAATTTATATTATGATGCTGAAGCAATGATAATTCAAAATGAAAGGATTTATATCTTCACAAAGAATCGTACAGAGCCATTCGATGGAATTTCAAAAGTCTATTCATTTCCACTTAAAGAAGGAGAGCATGTTGCACAGTTTGAATACAACTTACATTTGCCTTCCACCAACTGGCATGAGGAAAGCATTACGGATGCCTTCCTTCATGATGAAAATCTTTATCTGTTAACCTATTCAAAGATTTATATCCTATATCAATCAGCAGATAATAAATGGGTCATACAATCCAGCGTGCAACACAAAGAATTTACACAAAAAGAAGGAATTGCAGTAACAGAAAAAGGAGTTTACGTTGTAGATGAAGTATCATCCAGTCCCTTTGACCCCAACCCTGAAGATAGAAACTTTTTATACCGTTACCGTAAGTCTTTATTTAAACAGTGATGCTATCTCCAATTTTCACAAGTATCAATTCCTTGTTTTTAGCAGTAAAAGCATCCTTTGACTTTTGATGATCAATTTCAATAAAAGGAGCAGTGTCGTAATGAACACCTAAAATTCTATTACATTCGATAAAATCAGATGCCACAATTGCTTCATCTACATCCATAGTAAAGTTTCCGCCAATTGGTAATATTGCAAGGTCTAATTTATTAAACATTGGAATCAGTTTCATATCAAATGTTAGTGCAGTATCACCAGCAATATAAATTGTCTTTCCTTCAGCATTTAAAATAAAACCTAAAGGATTCCCTCCATAGGTTCCATCGGGAAAAGAGGAGGAATGGATGGCAGTTACAGCTTTTAAGCGACCAAAATCAAAGTCCCAACTTCCACCTTGGTTCATTGCATGCCCCTCGTATTTATTGTTTACATCATAAAATGTTACAATTTCATGATTTGAAATAATCTTAGCTTTTGTACGATTGACAATTGCTTCAACATCCATAATATGGTCGTAATGCGCATGAGTCAATATGATATAATCAGCCTTTAAGGTATTAATATCTATTGATGATGCTTTTGGGTTAGAAGATATAAATGGATCCACCAATATGTGCTTTCCATTAACGATTATCTCAAGAGATGAATGGCCATAATATTTAATTTCCATAATTTATTGATTTAATTTTAATAAATTTTCCTTAAAAATATAAAAAAATACCCAATGTTGGGTATTTTTTATAAACCACAAGAGCTTATATTTGTACCAACAATCTGATTGTAGGATATACCGCTATCAAGCTAATCTATTGACTACCACTAATATAAAGCGAGCCGAGGTTCGCTTTATGTTTTATTTTTATATAGATTTGTTCGAACTTTCATTCCAATAATAGCTATCAGGGTAGATTCTTTTACCAAAAATAGCTGTTCCCACGCGAATAATTGTTGCACCCTCTTCAATTGCTACTTCTAAATCTCCACTCATTCCCATTGAAAGCTCTTTCATTTCAACATTTTCTATATTAAGCTCATCGATTTCCGTTTGTATTCGTTTTAAAAGTCGAAAACACCTCCTTACTTTATCTAAATCTGAATCAAACAAACCGATTGTCATTAAACCTTTGATATGAATTCTGTCCAAAGTAGAAACTTTCCTAACCAACTCTATTACACCCTCTGGACATACACCAAATTTACTTTCTTCATAAGAAGTATTTACTTGAATAAAAACATCTATTTCTTTATTCTCAAAAGCTAGTCGATTTTGTAATTTCTCAGCCAAAGAAAAACGATCAATCGATTGGATACAACTTACCCATTTCAGCACTTCTTTAATTTTATTGGATTGTAAATGTCCAATAAAATGGACTTCGGGATGATTTTTCTCTAAATCCGAACATTTTTGCGTTAATTCTTGTACTTTATTTTCTCCAATAAGATTTTCACCATTTTCTAAAGCGAAGTTAATTCGATTTGTATCAACGGTTTTTGTGGCCAAAAGTAAACGTACTTCTTGTGGGTTTCTGTTACTTTTTTCACATGATCTTTTGATACGTTGATGAATGGTTTTTAAATTGGCTAACAATATTTCTTGTTGCGATTTATCCATCTTAAAAATTTAGTAATACTCATATTGACGAAGTTCTACAACCTTAATAAAGTTGTTAATTTCGTCTTTGATAAGAATATCATTAATAAATTGAGAATCATTTTTATAAATAACTTCAGTTGTTTTAACAGGTTTGTTATCATTAGACTCACTCCTCGAAGCAATTCTTCCGTCTTTTTTATATTCAAAAACTATCTCGTTTGTATTTTTTCCATCGTTAAAAACTGTCACAATCTTTTTTAAATGACCTTTATCATCGTAGAAATAATTGTGTCTTTTACGATTTTTAGAACGAATAAGTGTTTCTTCAATTTCTCTCAGCAAACTTGTAGAATCGTCATAAAAATGAATGACTTTTAAGTAAGGAAAGCCAGACTCATTGTAAACAGTTTTATGTAATTGATTATCATATTTGGCATAGGAGTTTTTATGTGAAGAAATCACGTATTCTTTCCCCAACCCTTTTTCTTTAGACGAATAGTTTTGACGATATTCGATATTAATTTTACGATTATCTTCGTCATATTTATAAAAATAGCCAAAAATCGAAGTTGAATTTTGACTAATTACAGAAAGTAAATTTCCATTTTTATCATATTTATAATCCGTAAATAGAGGTCCTTTTGCTTCGCCACCTTTATCCATTTTTTCTTCTTTGATGAGTTGCCCCTCCTCATTGAAGAAATATTTTTGATAATATTCTGTATTTCTCAACTGGTCGCCGAGTTGATAAAACAAGAATCTCCCTGAAATTATCTTTATTTTATTCTTTTTAATAAATTCTTGATTAAAATAAGGTTGTTCTTCAAACGCTTCTCCATTTACATTACTGATTAACTGTCCATTAAGAGCGAAAGGGACAAAAAACAAAAAAATGATACTGTATAAAAACTTCAACAAAATAATCTTTTAGGTTGTAAACATCCAAATACTATGCTAATTTATTAATATTATCAAAAGTCGTAATAACTTCTTAAATAAATACGTAAAAAAATAATAAAAAAAGCCTCTTACAATAACTCGTGAGAGGCTTTTATCCTGTAACCAATAAACAAAAGGTATTTGTTTCTATTTAGATAATTCTTGTTTTACAATCTGGGAAATCAGTTTTCCATCAGCCTTTCCTGCTAAAGCATTGGTTAGAACTCCCATAACTTTCCCCATATCTTTCATTCCAGAAGCACCGAGTTGTTGGATTGTTTCAAGAACTTTTTCTTTAACCTCATCCTCACTCATTTGTTTAGGCATATATGCCTCAATGATTTTTGCTTCCGTCAATTCAACTTCTGCCAAATCATCTCTTCCTTGCTCCTTATACAAGTTATGCGACTCCATTCTTTGTTTATAAAGTTTGAGAATAATTGCACTTTCTTTGGCTTCATTCAGCTCTCCTTCTGCTTTTCCTGAAGTTAATTCAAGGAGGATTTTTGATTTAATATCTCGCAACGTCATCAACCTTTCTTTGTCTTTAGAAAGCATTGCTTTTTTAATATCTTGATTGATTTTTTCTGTTAAACTCATAGCTTTTATTTAGTCAACGTTATCGTGGAGAAAAGAATTGGTGTCTCTCAATTGGGAACCCTTATCATCTTTTTTCTTTGACACTTCAAATCTTGAGTTTGAATCTTCAGATGAATGTTTTACTTCATCTAAATTAATGTTTCTTCTTTGAAACGCAGGAACTTTCTCTAATTCTGAAATTCCGTCTGCTTTATTCAAATGAGAAGTATAGCTTTTGATTCTATCCATCCTTTCTTCTGCTCTTTTTTGAAGTTCCTCTTTCGTTAATTCTTGAGCGTTTGCGCTTGGATTAAATGAATCTTCAACCCCTTGTTGATCATCTGTCAAGTAATATCTTTTGATTTCATGTTGTTCATCTTGGTCAACTGAAACTTCTTCAGATTCAGAGAAAAGATTTGTCTCTTGTTTATCACTTGCCACAATCGTTTTAATTTCCCAATCCTTTGTTATTGCTTCTTCATCAGCAATAATTTCTTCTTCCCCCTGATTATCTTCAATCTCAAATTCAAAGTCTTCTTCTGAATACGGAGTTATTTCTTCCTCAGTTTTTTCATCTTTTTGGGATATACTTTCAGGAGAATCTGATTTTAAATAAGGCTCTTCAATGATTGTTTCATCAGTCATCTTATTTCCTGAAATTGCTTTGATTAGGGGAGTTATAATTTCCTTTTTGTTAGCCACATCTAAAATCTGCACTTTCTTTTCAGGACTTTTTTCGAAACCTGTAACTGGTGACTGTTTAAATCCAGTTGCAATCAGAGTAACACAAATCTTTTCACCTAAAGTCTCGTCGGAGCCGTGTCCCCAAATAACATCAGCCGTAGATCCTGCTTCGTCTTGGATATAATCAGTAATATCTGCAATCTCATCCATCAACACCTCTTTACTACCGTAGGTAATGTTGAGAAGTACGTATTCAGCACCTTCAATATCATTATCATTAAGGAGTGGAGATGACAATGCAGCCTTAACAGCATCAATTGCGCGATTTTCACCTTCAGCAGTTGCAGAACCCATTACAGCTACACCGCTATCCTTCATTACTGTATTCACATCATTAAAATCGACGTTAATAGCGCCAGTTACTGAGATAACATCAGAGATTCCTTTTGCAGCGGTAGATAAGATATCATCAGCTTGAGCAAAAGCATTTCCCAGTGTAAGGTTTCCAAAAATCTCACGTAATCTCTCATTGTTAATTACCAACAGCGTGTCAACACTTTGGCGCATGCTTTCCAATCCATTTTCTGCCTGTTGTCTTCTTTTTCTACCTTCAAAATTAAAGGGTACGGTAACAATACCAACTGTAAGGATTCCCATATCTTTTGCTGTTTTAGCAATCACAGGTGCTGCGCCTGTTCCTGTTCCACCGCCCATTCCAGCAGTTACGAACACCATTTTTGTATTGTTCATCAACACTTCTTTGATGTCGTCAATATTTTCGATAGCTGCATTCATTCCAATTTCAGGAATTGTTCCAGCACCTCTTCCTTCTGTTAAAGAAGCGCCGAGTTGAATTTTTCTTGGAACAGGAGATGCGTCTAATGCTTGTTTATCAGTGTTACAAACGATAAAATCAACACCTGTAAATCCTTGGTTGTACATGTGGTTTACAGCATTACTTCCACCACCTCCAACACCGATCACTTTAATGATTGAGTTGCTATCTTTTGGGAGTTCAAATTCCATATACTTATATTTTTTGTTTCGGTTTGTTGTTAATATATTTTTAATTGCAGAGCAATATTTTACTTTTAAATATCTTCTTCGAAGAAACTTTTTCCTCTTTCAAGGATTTTATCAAAGAAGGAACCTTTATTGCGTTTTGAATGGGTTTTTATTTTCGTTTCATTCTTTTTGTTCATTCTTTCATTTGCTTCAAATCCTTTTAGCACCAATCCAACTCCAGTAGCGAACATTGGACTTGTCAAAGACTCATTTGTCGGTGTGCTTCCAAGGTGTTCGTTTGGATATCCTACACGGGAATCCATTCCTGTTACAAATTGAAATAATTGTTCAATGTTTTTTAACTCGGCACCTCCACCGGTTATTACAATACCACCGATAAGTTTTTTCTCATATCCAGAGTTTTTAATCTCATAATAAATATGTTCAATTATTTCTTCCATTCGAGCTTGAATGATTCCAGACAAGTTTTTAATCGAAATTTCTTTTGGTGCTCTTCCCCTAAGTCCTGGAATACAAACGACTTCATTTGCTTGCGTTTCACTTGCTAAAGCATGACCAAATTTAATTTTTAATGCTTCAGCTTGTCTTTGCAAGATTGTGCAACCTTCTTTAATATCGTCGGTTATTGAATTACCTCCAAAAGGAATAACAGCGGTATGGCGAATAATTCCTTCGTGAAAAATAGCGATATCCGTTGTTCCACCTCCAATATCTACCAACACAACTCCTGCTTCTTTTTCTTCTTTAGACAAAACTGCTGCGGAACTTGCCAACGGCTCCAATATTGTATCTTGCACTTCTAATTCAGCACGATGAACACATTTTTGGATATTCTTTGCAGCTGCAATTCTCCCAACAATGATATGAAAGTTCGCTTCCATTCTGACACCTTCCATTCCAATTGGGTCAGTTATACCTTTTTCGCCATCAATAATGTATTCTTGTGGAAGAACATGAATAATTTCTTCACCTGGTTCCATTACCAATTTATACATATCATCGATTAAAGCATCTATATCGTCTTGCGAAATTTCTTGCGTTATGTCTTTACGCGTGTACATTCCACGATGCTGTAAACTTTTAATATGTTGTCCAGCAATTCCGACATTTACCAATCCAATAGTCAAATCACCTTCGATGTTATCTTGTGCTTGTCGAACCGCCTCTTTAATTGCTGTTACCGTTTTTTCAATATTTGAAACAACACCACGTGAAACACCAAAAGAATCAGTTTTACCAATAGATAAAATCTCTATTTTACCATGTTCGTTCTTCATACCAACGAAACAAGCAATTTTTGTAGTTCCAATATCTAAACCGACAACAATTTCTGACATACCTTAATTATTTTTTTTAGCTACAATTTGGTCTTTAAACTTCAAATTGATAATTTTATATGTATTCCAACCTTCGTAAGGGACAACTTCTTCATAAAAAGTCGTTAACTTTTGAAATTTATCATTTACCTCTTCGTCCGTTTCCGCACTTCCAAAAATTATCTTTTGTCCTCCAATACGCGGTATCAATATAAATCCATCTTCTTTGGTATAATGAACCTGTACAATTTGCGCATTATAAAATGCATCATTACAAACATAGTTTGAAATTCGATACGATTGATTCAACATAAATTTAGTTTTCAAACTATCATTGTTAATTAATTGTGACAACTTGAAATTATCTCCAATTATCCCCTCTAACCCGCTGATAGTCAAAATTCTTGGTTTGGCGTAAGGAGAAGGCCACATAGGCTCTGAGCTATCATCAATGTAAAAACTTTTTAAATCGTTTAAAAGAACACGCGCAATGGGTCGTCTTGTAACAACAAAAATTTTCCATTGATTATCCAATTCCATATATACTTCGGCTGATTCAACCTCATTCATATTTTTTATATACGCCTCAATTTCTTGTGTTTTTAATTCTGATTTTCTGGTTTTTTCATGGAAAAGTCCTGCACGATACAACTCATCTAACAATTCTTCCTCTGTCAAAAGCGAAACCTCTCCTTTTGCTAACATCTCAATATCAGGTTCTCCCATGTAGAATTTTCCAATAGATTTATTCGCGGCAACAAGCAAAATTGCAAGCCCAATCAGCGAAAAAGAAATGAGCAATATTTTCAAGACTTTTTTCATGCTAATATTTCACTAATTTGTTCAACTAGGCGATCGATATTCCCTGCGCCGACAGTCAACAAAACACCTTCTTTTATATGTTTAACGTACTCCAAAACCTCGTTTGATTCTAAAACATGAACATGCGATCCAATCATATCCGCCAACGCACGACTCGTTACTCCTTCTATTGGAAGTTCTCTTGCGGGATAAATTGGCATCAGAACCACTTCATCTGATAATTTTAAAGACGCTGCAAATTCCTTCATAAAATCCCTTGTTCTGGTAAATAAATGTGGTTGAAAAATGATATGAATCGACTGGTTGGAATAAATCATACGAACAGATTCAATCAATTTTTTTATGGCTGTTGGATGGTGCGCATAATCGTCTATATAAATAATATCATCTTTTTGTACAATCACTTCAAAACGACGTTTTACACCTTTAAAACTCTGCAAATAAGGTTTTATTTCTTCCAATTTTAAGCCAATTGATTCTGTTAGAGCTATCACAGCCAAAGCATTTTCAGCATTGTGTGTTCCGGGCAATCCCAATTGGATATTTCCATGTTTTCTAGTGGGTGTTATCACATCCATTGTAAAAAAACCATCAACTACACGAAGATTAATTCCTTGATAATCTGCATGTATGTCTTCCCCGATTCCATAAGTAATTCTTGGCATGTTTTTACCAACATTAACTTTGTAGTGCGCTATTAATTTTCCATTTGAACTGATAAGTTGAGTAAACTCCTCAAATGCTTCATTCATGTTTTTTTCATCATGATAAATATCCAAATGGTCGGCTTCTGTAGAAGTAATAATGGCAGAAAAAGGTTTTAATTGATGAAAACTTCTATCGTATTCATCCGCTTCAACCACCAACCACTCTGCATTTTCATCCAGAACCAAGTTCGAGTCGAAATTGGCACTAATACCACCCAGAAAGGCACTGCATCTTTGCACAGAATTAGACAGAACATAAGCCAACATCGTTGATGTTGTTGTTTTCCCATGAGTTCCAGCTACAGCTAAAGTCTTCCAATCTTCTGAAATTAATCCCAAAACTTTCGCACGTTTATGAATGATGTAGCCCTCCTTTTCCAAGCTAATAAGTTCTTTCATATCTTGGGGAATTGCCGGAGTCAAAACAACCAAAGTAGATTCTTTATCGCCAACCAGCTCCAAAACATTTGCACCCAAATCTTCATAATGAATCATGATTCCCTCATTCTCCAATTGCTTGGTTAATTTGGAAGGTGTTTTATCATAACCACCAACGAAAACACCTTTGGATTTAAAGTACCTTGCCAAGGCCGACATCCCGATTCCGCCGATTCCTAAAAAGTAGATATTTGAGTATCTTCGTTTTAACATTAAATAATATCTTTTATAACTTGAACAATTCTCTCATCGGCATTTACAATCGCTTTTTTTTGAATGTTTTCAGTCAACTGCTTTTGTTTTTCCTCATCCTTTAATACCTCAAGGATTGTAGGAATCAATTTCTCTCTTGCTTCATTATCTTTTACAAGAATAGCGGCGTCATCTTTTACCAAAGCCATCGCATTTTTTGTTTGATGGTCTTCCGCTACATTGGGCGAAGGAACCAAAATGGTTGGTTTTCCAATGATGCACAATTCTGAAATCGCAATTGCTCCTGCCCGTGAAACAATCATATCTGCCGCAGCATAAGCAAGTTCCATTTCTTTAATAAATTGGATTAAAATAACCCCTTTCATGTCGATTATATTTGTTTGTTCAACCATTAAATCGTATTGATAGCTCCCGCATTGCCAAATTGCCTGAATGTCATTTTCTTGCAGCAGTTTTAAATCTTTTAAAATACTTTCATTGAGGGTTCTTGCTCCCAAACTTCCACCAACAAACAAAATGGTTTTTTTATCTTTTTCCAATCCAAAATTTGCCAATCCTTTTTCTTTTAATCCTTCAATTTCGACCACTTTTCTTCTTACAGGGTTTCCTGTAAGTATAATTTTTTCCTCAGGGAAGAATTTATCGAGGTTTTTGTAAGCTACACAAATTTTTGTGACTGATTTTGAAAGCCATTTGTTTGTTTTCCCAGGATAAGAATTTTGTTCTTGTACCACGGTTGGTATTCTCATCATGCTGGCAATTTTTAATGTGGGTGCACTTGCATATCCGCCAACGCCGACTACAGCATCGGGTTGAAATTTTTTAATGATTTTTCTGGCTTTTAACAATGAGTTTATCAATTTAAAAGGAAGCAAAAGATTTTTTACGGTTAATCTTCTTTGCAAGCCACTAATCCACAAGCCTTCAATTTTATAGCCAGCTTCGGGGACTTTTATCATTTCCATTTTACCTTCTGCACCTATAAAAAGTATATCAACTTCAGGAAATTCCTTTTTAATCTGATTTGCAATAGCAATTGCAGGAAAAATATGACCTCCTGATCCACCACCCGATATAATTACTTTGTTCAATTCCATTTACTTCGGTTTAATTGTATTAACATCTTTTTCCATTTCTGTCTTTCTTGCGATGCTCTGCACAAATCCGAGTCCTAAACAACTCATAATCATTGCAGAACCGCCCATCGCTAAAAATGGCATAATTTGTCCTGTAACAGGCATCACACCTGTCGAAACGAACATATTCACCAAAGCTTGTGAAATAAAGATTAAAGCTATTCCGATGGCGGCGTAGGTTTCGAAATGACTTTTTGCTCTCAACCCAATTTTCAATATTCTATAAAACAAAATTAGATACAGCAAAACCAAAATAACCGCTGAGATAAGTCCAAACTCTTCAACAAATGAAGAATAATAAAAATCCGCATAAGCCTCAGGCGTGTATAATTTCAACTCACCTTGTCCTACACCTACACCTGTATAGCCACCATTATAAATAGCCAGTTTTGCGTTAATTGCTTGCATATTTTCAACTGAAGCACTTGGTTCTGCGTAGGCACGTGTAAATCGGTTTACCCACGTATCAAATCGCGGTAGGATATTTGCTGAAGGAGCTGCGACATGCACAAGAATCAATAACCCAAAAGCACCCAATCCTATACCAATTATTGATAAAATCCTTGAGATTGGATAATTAGCAATAAACATCAAAATGGCTGTAATAAGAAATATTAGTGCGGCAGTAGAGAAATTATCTTTTGCGATTAAACCAGCTATTAAGAGTATGGGAATTGCAAAGACCCAAAATCCATTTTTCCAAGAGTAGAAATCATTACTTCGCGTAACCAAACGTCGAGACACAAAAATAACCAATGCAAACTTTGCAAAGTCAGAGCTTTGGAAAGTCAAACCGATATATGGAATTCTTATCCACCGAGAAGCATCATTTACTCGAACACCAAAGAAAAAGGTAAAGATAAGCAGTGCCAAGGCGACGAAAAAGAGGAATTTCGATAGTTTTTGGACATTATCAGGATTGACTCTATGAATCCAAATCATTGCGCCAAAACCAAGAAAAACATAGAAAGCATGTTTCATTAAATAGCTAAAAGGACTTCCACCTTGCGTACGAATAAGTATCGGCACGAAACTATAAACCGTCACGATAGAAAAACCGAGCAACAAGAGTGTTATCACCCAAATTGTACGGTCTCCCTTGAGATATTTAAAAATTTTCTCCACCTTTTACATTCAGTTTTTTTTAACTTATTTTCTTGTAAAAAGAATTATAATGCTCTAACGGCTTGTTTGAATTTTTGTCCCCTATCCTCATAATTCTCAAATAAATCGAAACTTGCACAAGCGGGCGAAAGAAGTACTGTGTCTCCTTTTTTACCAAGTTGATATCCATAACCTACGGCTTCCATTGCAGATTTTGCTTCGACGATTGTATCAACAACCCCTTTGAATGATTCGATGATTTTTGAGTTATCAACACCCAAGCAAATAATGGCTTTTACTTTTTCTTTAACCAAATCCATCAGTTCATCGTAGTTGTTGCCCTTGTCCACACCGCCAACAATCCAAACTGTTGGGTTTTCCATGCTTTCTAATGCATACCAAACTGCGTTAATATTTGTCGCTTTTGAATCATTGATAAATTCAATTCCATTTACTTTCGCAACAAATTCCAATCTGTGTTCAACATTGGTAAAATCAATTAAACTTTCTCGTAAACCTTCTTTACGGATGTCCATAACTTTTGCTGTTAATCCTGCAGCTAAAGAATTTTGGACGTTGTGCATGCCTTTTAAGGCTAAATCGTGTATCGACATAATTAATTTATTATTTATATTTATTGTTTGTTGTTCTTTATCATAAAATCCTTCTAGCTCTTTATTTTTCAAAGAAAAAGGATATTGTTTTGCTCTGATTAAATGATTTTTAAGGTGTTTTTGAATTTCTTTATCATCTTGGAAGTATATAAAAGCATCCTCTTCTGTCTGATTCTTAATAATCCTAAATTTTGCTTTTCCATATTCTTCAATGCAATCATTATATCTATCTAAATGGTCTTTAGAAATATTGAGTAGAATAGCAATATTTGGTCTGAAATCAACCATATCTTCGAGTTGAAAAGAGCTCAATTCGATTACGTAATAATCAGCTGGTGACTCCAAGACTCTTCTTGCTAAACTAATTCCAATGTTTCCTGCCATTTGAACAGATAAGCCAGATTTTTTTATAATGTGATAGATCAAATTGGTTGTGGTTGTTTTTCCATTGCTTCCGGTGACAGCAATGAGGAAAGCGTCTGTATATCTTGTGGCAAACTCTATATCACAAATCGGTGTAATTCCTGCTCTTCGGACTTCCTTAATCAGTTTACTGCTGTTTGGTATGCCAGGGCTTTTTATAATTTCGTCGGCTGCCAAAATTCTTTCCATGGAATGACCTTCCTCTTCCCATTGGATTGCATTTCTGTTAAGTTCTTCTTTGAATTTATCTTTGATTTTTCCAGAATCACTAACAAAAACAATGTAGCCTTTAGCTTTTGCAAGGATTGCAGCACCGACTCCACTTTCACCGGCACCCAAAATGACCATATTTTTACCCAAATTTGTCAATTACCTTAATTTCAGTGTTACAATGGTAACTACTGCTAAAAGAATTCCTATAATCCAAAAACGAGCAACGATTTTTGCTTCATGAATACCTTTCTTCTGATAATGGTGATGCAAAGGTGCCATCAGAAAAATTCGTTTTCCTACACCCATTCTCTTCTTTGTATATTTGAAATAAGCCACTTGAATCACCACGGAAAGATTTTCTACTAAGAAGATTCCGCACAAAACAGGAATTAGTAATTCTTTCCGAATTGCAATAGCAAACACAGCGATTATCCCTCCAATTGCTAAACTTCCAGTATCTCCCATAAACACTTTCGCAGGATAAGAGTTATACCATAAAAAACCTATACAGGCACCGATAAATGCTGCAACAAAGACCACTAACTCTTCCGCCTGTGGAATATACATGACATCGAGATAATCTGCAAAAGTCACGTGAGAACTCACGTAGGCTAAAATCGCCAAAGCAATTCCAATAATTGCAGAAGTTCCTGTTGCAAGTCCATCCAAACCATCTGTTAAATTCGCTCCATTAGACACGGCTATCACGATAAAGGTTACGATGGGAATAAAAATAATCCAGCCCCAAGATTTACCAATAGAACCTAGAAGCCAGCTATAATTAATTTCATTGTTTTTGACAAACGGGATGGTTGTTGTCATGTCGCGTGTTTCAATCCATTTTACGCCATCTCCGTGGATGTCTTTACTGTGAGAATCTGTTACAAATCGTTCACCTTGTTTCAGTTCGTAATTGTAAGACACTTCTTTGTGTACTTTCACATCAGGATGGAAAAACATGATAGCACCAACAATAACACCAACGCCAATTTGACCAATTATTTTGAATCGACCTGCCAATCCTTCTTTATTTCGCTTTTTTAGTTTTAGATAATCATCTAAAAACCCAATAAATCCAAGCCAAATCAAAACAATCATCATCATGACAACATAGATGTTGTGAAGTTTGGCAAATAGAAGTGTAGGAATCAAGATAGCACCAAGAATAATGAGTCCGCCCATAGTTGGCGTTCCTTCTTTTTCTTTTTGTCCTTCAAGCCCTAAGTCGCGAACCTGCTCACTCATTTGCATTTTGCGTAGCAAGTCAATTAACCGATTTCCAAAAACAATGGAAATAATTAAGGAAGTTATCAATGCCATTCCCGAGCGGAAAGAAATATAATGGAATACACCTGCGCCAGGTATATCCAATGATTCTAAATAATTAAAAAGATAGTACAACATTATTTCTCAAGTTTTATTAGTAATTCTTTTAATATTTCTAAGTCGTCAAAGTCATGCTTTACCCCGTTAATTTCTTGGTAAGTTTCATGACCTTTTCCAGCAATTAGAATGATATCTCCCGGTTCTGCCTGTAAACAAGCTGCTTTTATAGCCTCTCTTCTATCGGTAATTCTTAGGGTTTTTCTAAAGTGTTCTCCTCCCACACCTTTCATCATATCATCTAGAATCGCTTCAGGATTTTCTGTCCTTGGATTGTCTGAAGTGAGGATAACTTTATCACTCAACTCACAACTTATTTTGGCCATTTCAGGACGTTTTGTTTTGTCTCTATCTCCGCCACAGCCAACGATTGTATAAAGTGTTTCATTCCCAGTTCGGATATTTTTAATTGTCGATAAAACATTTTCCAAAGCGTCAGGAGTATGTGCGTAATCAACGATTCCAATAACTCCCGTTTTGCTTTGTATATATTCGAATCGACCTTCAACAGATTCTAACTCAGAAAGCACGCGCAATATTTCCAAAGGTTCATTAATCAAGTTTGTTGCAATCGCATAAACCAGTAGAATATTGTAAGCATTAAAATCACCTACAAGTTTGGTGTATAAATCAGTTCCGTTGATGTTAAGCAGAAGACCTGAAAAATCATTTTCCAAGACTTTTGCTTTGTAATCTGCAACATTTTTTAGTGCGTATGTTAACTTCCTTGCTTTTGTATTTTGTAGTACGTATTCTCCATTTTTATCATCCACATTAGAGATTGCGTATGCTTCTTTTGGTAAATCATCAAAAAACTTTTTCTTAACATCTAAATATTCTTTAAATGTTTTGTGATAATCTAGATGGTCGTGCGTGATATTGGTAAAAGCACCTGCTGAAAAGTGAACGTTAGCGACACGTTTTTGATGAATTGCATGAGAGCTCACTTCCATAAAGCAAAATTGACATCCTTCATCCACCATTCTTGCAAAAAGGCGATTTAAACTTACGCTGTCGGGCGTAGTTCTTTCCGTTGGTATTTCTTCATCATCAATACGATTAACTACCGTAGAAATTAATCCAACAGAATAGCCTAATTTTCTAAAAAGATTAAACAGAAGGGTTGTTGTTGTAGTTTTACCATTTGTACCAGTAATTCCGACTAATTTTAATTTTTTTGACGGATGGTCAAAGAAGTTATCTGCTAAAATTGCCAACGCTTTGTGTGAGTCATCCACAACGACGTAATTTACATAATCAATAGTTGTTTTTGGCAAAGTTTCACACACAATTGTGGAGGCACCTTTCTCGATGGCTTTTGTTATAAAATCGTGTCCATCAGACACAGCACCTTTGATTGCAACAAACAAATCGTTTTCCGATATATTTCGAGAATCAAATACGATTTCTTTAATGTTCACATCTGTTGTTCCTATAACCTCTTTAATAGAGCTTCCATACAATATGTCTCTTAACTTCTTCAAATCTACCTCAATTTTATTTTAATTACACCGCCATTCACTGCTTCTGTTCCAGGCAAAATAGATTGTTGAACAACATTTCCTACACCTTCAACATCGACAGTCATTCCTTGTTGTTCTAGTAGAAACAATGCATCGGTCAGCCCCATTCCTCGTACATCAGGGATAATTCCTTTTTTTACGCCAACATCATTTATTCCCACCATTTTATCGTCAATAGAGTTTGTTCGTATCCATTCATCGTTCCCGTTAATTTTCTTAGGGATATCAAAATGGTTTAACACTGTATTCAAATCGTATCGATTTCCGTTTAAAGTCTGTGGTAAAGATTTTTTTGATTCGTTTTCATTCACCGCTGGATGATAACCATAACTAGAAGCATAAACTTTATTCGCAATTTCAGCAAATACAGTTCCCGAAACAGAAGCCCCATAAATGTCGTTTGTTGGTGCTGCGACTACGACAATACAAGAATAAATTGGGTCGTCAGCAGGAAAATATCCCACAAAAGAAGCCAAATACTTTTGTTCTCCTGGCACACCAAACCCTTTATTTTCATTAGCAATTTGTGCTGTACCCGTTTTTCCTGCAATATCAAAGAAGGTTGACTTTAGCCTCCTTCCCGTTCCTCTTTTCATCACACCTTCGAGGGCGTATTTCATTGTATCAATTGTAGCTTGACTGGCTATCTTTTCTTTTTTAACAATGGGTTTAAATTCTTTTACAACCCTTTTGTTATCAAGTATTTGCGAAACAAGCTGGGGTTGCATATATTTTCCATCATTGGCAACTGCGTTATAAAAGGCCAACATTTCCATTGGTGTCAATTTAAACTCGTAGCCAATTGCCATCCAAGCCAAGGAACCACCCCACCAACTTTCAGAACCTGGTTGCGAAAATGTAGGATTTGGTTCACCTTTAATTCTAATTCCAGTCGGTGTAGTGATACCAAATTGATTCAATCTATCAATATATTTTTGTGGTTCATTTTTATAACTATCAAAGATTACTTTTGAGATTACGTTTGATGAATATTCAAAAGCTTCTTGCAGCGTAATTTTTCCATAACCTCCCTTTTTATCATCCGTCAACTTTTGGTCGTAAAAGCGATAATTTCCATTAGCATTTACAGTATCAGATAGTTTGATTTTCCCATCTTCTAAAGCCGCCATGAGCGAAGCTAATTTCATTGTAGATCCCAATACCTCACTTGAGCCAATTGCATGGTTGTAAGATTCAGAGTAGCTCCCATCTTTGTTCTCTTGGAGGTTAGCAATTGCCTTAATGTATCCCGTTTTTACTTCCATTACGATTGCAGTACCATATCGACCACCTTTCCTTTCTAGCTGGTGTTTTAATTCTGTTTGAGCAACTTCTTGAATATCTTTATCGATGGTCGTTACAACATCATAACCATTAATCGCTTCGCGAAGTACTGCTCCTGTTGGTTTCCAAGACTGTGCGATTCTATGCTCAAGAATTTCCCCTTGTTTCCCTGCCAAGAATTCATTATAAGCACCTTCAATTCCTACGAGCAACGTGTCTTCTTTCGTCTCTTTTACATAACCCAAAGTTCGACTTAACAAATCTCCATTTGGACGTTTACGAACGATTGTTACTTGATTATCGATGATTCCCCCTTTAAAAGTTCCCAGTTCAAAAATTGGCAATTCTCTTAAATTCTTTCTTATCTCATTTGTCACTTTTTTCTGAATCAGTACATATCTCCTTCCTTTTACGCGTGCATCTCTCAGATAAACCTCCCACTCTCTGGCAGTCCTTTCTCTAAAATAATTTGCCAATCCAACAGAAAGTTCACCAATTTTTTGTGTCCAAACCTTATCAGAAACCGTTACAGGATCCATATAGATATCATAGAAAGAAACAGAGGTAACCAAAGGGTTCAGATGCTGGTCTAGAATTTCACCCCTTCGTGGTTCAATAAAGGCGGATCGCTGCTCTAACTTTGTTGATGCTGTTGTCGATAAAAAAATCTCACTTCGGTCATCCATAATAATGATACCCGTTTGGACCAAAACAAAGACCATAGCCAAGAAAACCCCTGAAAACAGAAGGTATGTTCTTATTATGACAGCTCTTGGCATTTTCATTTTTGTTTTTCTTCTTTAATTCGTATAACTTTAGTTGGATTTACCGTTTCTTTTAATCCCAATGGTTGTAATCTTTCCACCATTTGAGACCTTCTTGTTTCCTCTTCTAATTTTGCTTTTGTTTCCACATAATCAGAAGTAATATCATCTACTGCTGTCTCTTCTTTTGTGATATCATTCGCCAATTGACGCACATAATAACCTTTGGAAACGATGAGAATCATTAAGAAAATCAGAAAAAATATATAGTTGAGATTGTTCATCACAAAATCCTTCGTTAGAAACTCTCCATTCATAATCTGCACAATCGATTGAGATTGTTTATCAGCCTTTTTGAAGCGCTTTCTCTTCTTTTTCTGACCTTTGGCTTCCACCTTTTGTCTTTGAGATTTTGATATGTAATTATTCTCCTTCATTCCGTTTTGCGATTCTTAATTTGGCACTACGAGCTCTTGGATTCTCCTCAACTTCTTTTTCACTCGCTACGATTGGTTTTCTTGTTATTTCTGTGTATGGTTTTAAGATGTTTCCGTAGAAATCCTTCTCAATTTTGCCATCAAAACTCCCCCGTTTAACGAAATTTTTAACCAATCTATCCTCCAAAGAATGGTATGACACCACGACCAGTCTGCCACCTGGTTTTAAAACATCTACAGTTTGCTCCAACATCTTTTCCAGCGCACTCATTTCTTCATTCACTTCAATTCGAATTGCCTGAAAAACCTGTGCATAAAATTTATTTTCACGGTGTTTTGGCGCAATTCTTTCCAGTGCTTCAATTAATTGCCCAGTAGTTTCAATAGGTTTAGACTGACGAGCAGATAAAATCGTTTGTGTTACTTTAAAAGGAGATTTCACTTCTCCATAATCCCTCAAGATTCTGACTAAATCTTCCTCTTCGTATTCATTGACAACACGGTATGCTGAAACAGGGTTTTTCTGGTTCATTCGCATATCCAATTTTTCATTAGAGCGCGTACTGAACCCCCTTGTAGGCTCGTTAAATTGATGTGAAGAAACGCCAAGATCTGCCAAAATACCATCCACTTTTTTCACTCCTAACATTTTCAAATGATTCTTTAAAAAAGAAAAATTTGCTACTATAAAGTGAAAATTTGGTGCTTCCCAAGCGTTTTCCTTTGCGTCTTCATCTTGGTCAAACACATAAAGTTGACCATTTTTAGAAAGTTTTTTAAAGATTTCACGAGAATGTCCACCACCACCAAAAGTAAGGTCAACATAAATGCCATCAGGTTGAATATTCAATCCATCAAGACACTCTTGAAGCAATACAGGAACGTGGTATGTATATTCGTTGTTATCCGTTTTCATTCTCTATATCACCCATTACTTCATCTGCCAAATCCGCAAAGTCGGCCATATTTCCTTCGATTAACTCGAAGTACTTAGATTTATCCCAAATTTCGATTCTGTCATTGTATGCAATCAGCATTGCATTTTTACTCAAACCGACACGTTCCATGTGCGTTGAAGGGATCAAAATTCTGCCAGCGTTGTCTAGCGACACATCTTTTGCCCCTTGGTGGAACAAACGGTAGAACATTCGATTTTTTGGTTTAAACAAATTGATTTTACTCAGTTTTTCGCTCAGTTTTTCCCACTCATTCATCGGGTAGAGCGTCAAACATTCTTCAAATCCTTTGTTCAACATGAAACTTTCTTGGGCAGACGGAGACAGTTGCCTTCTCAAATGAGATGGGAAGAGGAAGCGCCCTTTGGCGTCTAACTTAACTTCATATTCTCCGACTAATCCTGCCATACTTTAAATAATGGTGTAAAAATATAGATTAATTTCCCACTTTTTACCACAAATTTTACATTGTTGAAAACTTATAACGTAAATTAAGAAGAAAAGTTTCATTTTTTATAAAATAAACACAATTAAATAAAGGGATTAAGGGAATTTTAATTTTGTGGTAAAAAGTGGGAAATCAACACTAAATGTTGATAATTAAAGAACGATTAAGCGTTAAACAGCTAAAAAACGGAGGTTTTTGCATTTTAATTTTACCCTCAATCGACATATATTTCGAAACTTAACCAACAAGATAGAATCGAATAACCGCAATCCACTTCACACACTCAAACAAAAAAATAGATATTTTTCTGCTTAATATTTCTACAAGTTTTGGTTAAAAAACCCTATATTTCGCAATCATTTAAAAAACACGATTTTGATAGCAGGTATAATTTGGAATTTCAATCCACAAATCTTTGAAAACTCTCCTACACCAAATTGGTATGGAATCTTATTTGTCACAGGTTTAATTATTGGTTACTACGTCATAAAGCGTATGTTTAAATCTGAGAATATACCAGAAGCCTGGTTAGACAAACTACTCATTTACGTGGTCGTTGCTACGATAGTAGGAGCTCGTTTGGGACATGTTTTCTTTTACGATTGGGGTTATTACAAAGACCACTTGAATGAGATTATAAAAATATGGGAAGGAGGTTTAGCGAGTCATGGCGGTGCCATTGCGATTTGGATTTCCTTATGGCTTTACAGTAAATATGTAACCAAAAAGAAGATGTGGTGGATATTGGACAGAATTGTGGCACCCATTGCAATTGCGGGGGCTTTCATCCGTTTCGGGAACTTGGTAAATCATGAAATTGTGGGAGACCCAACAGATATGCCATGGGGCTTTATGTTTATGCGAGAAAGTATTTCAAACATGGTGGAAGTAAATGGAGAATTAGTCCACGTATTCCGTCACCCAACTCAATTATACGAAGCATTTGGATACATTATGCTGTTCGTATTGTTGCTGTGGATGTACTGGAAAACTGACGCTAAGAAAAAATCTGGTTTGATGTTCGGTGTATTCTTAATTATCCTATTTGGCTGGAGAATTTTTGTAGAATTTTTCAAAGTTGGTCAAGCGGCAAGAGATGATTATTTATTATTTAATACAGGTCAATGGTTAAGTGTACCGTTTGTAATCGCAGGAATTGCTATTGTGTGGCTGGCAATGAAAGGCAAGCTGAAGGAAGCGTGAGTTGGGTAAACAAATAGATGGTAGAAAACTTCCGCCACTTTCCAATTTATGAATGGGTTATTTGTTTGGGGACTGATTCGTAAACTCAACGAGCAAAACAACGAAGAGGCAGGAGAGAGGTCAAAGTCCTCCGAAATAGAAATATTTTAATAATTTTAGAAAATAAATTGAAATGATACCAACTTTCTTTAAAAATAAATGAGAATGAAACATATTGTTGCAATAATTGGTTCAAAAATCAGGAAATCGGGTAAAAAGCATACGATAGGCAAACATATTTTTTGTTGGAGCGTGATGGGAAATGGTTCCTTTTTTGATGAGAAAGACGTAAAAGAAATTGGTTAATTATGTTGTTCTCTTTTATTATTCCCGTTTATAATCGCCCTGAAGAAATTGAAGATCTTCTGCAATCACTAATAAAACAAACAGTTAAAAACTTTGAAGTTATAGTTGTAGAAGACGGCTCATCATTGACTTCTGAAAATGTTTGTACTCAATATTCCAATCAGTTAGACTTGAAATATTTTTATAAAGAAAATTCAGGACCTGGTGACAGTCGGAATTATGGAATGAAGCGTGCAAAGGGCGATTATTTTATAATTTTAGATTCCGATTGCTTGCTGCCTCCACATTATTTAAAAACGGTAAATACATTCCTTAATAATACATTCTATCATTGTTTTGGTGGTGCTGATGCTGCACAAGAAAATTTCACACCGTTGCAAAAAGCTATCAATTACGTAATGACTTCATTTTTAACCACGGGAGGCATTCGGGGAAGTAAAATTAGTATCAATCGATTTGAACCCAGAAGCTTCAATATGGGAATTTCAAAAGAAGCCTTTGAAAAAACTGGCGGTTTTGCGAAAATACATCCGGGTGAAGACCCCGACCTGTCACAGCGTATTCAGAAAGCGGGTTATACAACAACATTTCTACCCAATGCATTCGTTTATCATAAAAGAAGGATTTCTTGGAAACAATTTTATAGACAAGTCAAAAAATTTGGACTCGTACGACCTATTTTGAATAAATGGCACCCCACTTCGGCAAAAATTACATTTTGGTTTCCAACCTTATTTGTTCTTTTTACGGTGGTTTCAATTGTGTTAGCAATTTTTTCAGACGTATATTTTGTATTACCCTTATTGATATATTTATTATTGATATTGATAGACTCTTCAATAAAAAATAAGAGTATTATTGTCGGCTTACTCTCTGTTATTGCTGTATTTATTCAGTTTTTCGGATATGGTTTGGCCTTTCTAAGATCTACTTTTTTCATAAATTTTCTAAAGAAAGACCCCGAGAAACAGTTCCCTTTCTTGTTTTTTAGTTAATTTTATTGTAAAACATGAAACTGTTATATCAAAGGGATCTTTAAACGGTTTATTCGCCAATTTAAACAAAGAAATAAAAGAGAAGTAAACTCAAAATGCACTTATTTTTTGTTTCTCTAATTTTGTTAGTCACTTTAAAGTGCTTTATGGTGTTTTATTCCCTACTTTCATATCATTCTCTTTTAATAAACAAATATTAAAATGACTGGTAGTGTTCAATAAAGTGTGTATGGGATGTTACTAAATTTATTAATTTCTTTTGAAGAGAGCTCCCAAAAAATGGGTGCTTCTCTTCTCCAGATTATTTTTCCTTTCACGAATATATTAAAATAA
>Ga0265293_10002017_pt1 | contig 42423 bp, 41 predicted proteins | sample Munlanlewell138R_FD_192505 | JGI IMG/M metagenome (GOLD analysis project Ga0265293, IMG submission 192505) | Leachate microbial communities from a municipal landfill in Southern Ontario, Canada - Leachate well 138R | ecosystem: Engineered > Solid waste > Landfill > Unclassified | place: Canada...
TGAAGGGTTGCGCATGCTGACCGCCTGGGCTGATGAATCCGGGTCGCGTCCAGACCTCGATCCTGGCGCGTACCTGCTGGCTGCGACGTTGTGCGATGACGACGATGTTGCGGAGATGCGCAAGACGCTCGACGCTCTGCGTATCGGTGAGGCGAAGCTGCATTGGCACGGCAGCAGCGCTGAGCGCCGTGTTGAGCTGGTCGCCGCCGTGGCCGGCCTTCCGGTCACCGGGTTCGTCGTGGTTCACGTCGACAAAGACGCTGATGACCGCCGACATCGGCGAAAGTGCATGGAGTTTCTTCTGCCGCACTTGGCGTTGATGCCGTGCTCGACGATCACGTTCGAATCTCGCGGCCAGCTCGACGCCAGTGACCTCGACATGCTGCAGAAACTGCGGTCACGCAAAGTTGTCGAATCGACGGTGCGGATCGAGCACTCCATAGGCCGCAACGAGCCGGCGCTGTGGGCCGCGGACATCGTGTGCGGCGCCGTGGTGCAGGCCCGGATCGGCAACCGGACCTATCTCGACATGCTGGGAAGTGCGGTCGAGCTCCACACGATCTGACGGGTGTGGAGGGGGACCTGGATACATCGGGTTCGTTGCAGAACGGTTGGTCGTGGCCGTAGACTGGCCGCGTAGCCAGCCCATCGAGGTGGGTTTGGAAGTGAGCCGCAGGATTACTCGCCGGACGACGAGGCCTGTGGCTCGCGCTCTTTCTAGGCGTCGGCGAGAAACTCGCATTGGCCGTCGTGTCACCTGGTGCTCGTACCGTACGTGGACATGAGGAACGCAGCACAGAAGCAGTTCGAACAGGCCTGTAGGGCGCTTGAGGACGCCGAGGAGCGGCTCAAATATGCGCTGGACTACCGGGACGATCCCGAGGACCCCGAGGGCAGTGCCGCCCGCTGGGTGAAAGTACGGGCTGTCCAAGCGCAGGCTCAGCTGCACGTCCTGCATAGCATCTCCCACGATCTCGAAGCGATCCGCGACGCAATCCACGAGAGCTCTTAACCCTCGCTGAAAATATCTTCCTCCCACGTGGCGATTTCTGCTTCGGGCAGCGGCTCGTCGAATGTGTCGGGAATCGACAGATCGAGCTTGCGCGGGCCCCTCGGCGCTTCCTGGCCGGTACCGACGAGGCTGCGGTAGACGCTGGAGCGGGAGATGCCGAGGGTGCGGGCGATCTGGGCTCGGGGGTGCCCGGCCTGGTCAAGCGCCTGGACGGCAGTGATGGTGTCGGCGGCCAGGCCGGGGCGGCCGGGGTGGCGGCCGGGCGGCGCGTGCTGCTGCCACTCCGGCCGCGGTGCGTTCGGCGGCGATGGCACGTTCGAACTCTGCGACCGCCCCGAAGACGTGGAAGATGAGCCGGCCGCCGGGGGTGGTGGTGTCGATGGTTTCGGTGAAGGGAGCGCAGTTCGATACCGCGGTCCTGGAGGTCGGTGGCGATCGGGAGCAGGTGGGGGAGTGAGCGGCCGAGGCGGTCGAGCCGCCACACCATGAGTACGTCACCGCGGCGGGCGTAGTCGAGCAGCGCGGCCAGCTCGGGGCGGTCGTCGCGAGCACCGGACATCCGGTCGGTCCAGATCCGTTCGGCTCCGGCCTCCGTCAGCGCTTTTGTCTGCATGTCGGGGGACTGGTGCAGGGTCGAGACTCGGGCGTATCCCAGCAGCGTCACCGGCAGGTCCTCCCTTCGTCAGTGGGGTACGGGATTTCAGGCCCAACCGGGCCGCTTGCGGCCCGGGCGGGAGCCGTCTTGTGTCTTTAAGGGTGTCCCCGTTCCTGACGGTGTGGGACACAATTTCGGGACATCGAACCCCATTCATCCGCCCTGGTCGCGGACCCTCCATTCGGCCTGTAGCTTTTTCGGTCGATCCTGGTCGGCGGGGTTGGGCGTGTCAGCCCGCCCTCGATCAGACAGGCGGCACAATTAACTGCAGAGGCACTTACGTCGAGAAAGGTGACTCATGGCTAAGGGCGATATCAGCACTTACAACGAGGATGGGGTCTGGAAATCAAAGGTGGAGGGCAGTAGTCGAGCCGCTCACACCGGAGGCACCAAAGCCGAACAGCAAGCGATCGGCCGACAGATGGCGCAGGACCGGCAAGTTGAGCACACCATTCGCAAGCTCGACGGAACTATTGGCGAGAAGAACTCGTACGGCAACGACCCGAATCCTCCCAGAGATTCCTAGAGGCCAACCAACCGCTCAGCGGCTCAGACCTCGCCGGGGGATGGTGTGTCCATCTCGGCGTGCGGGTTTGGTGGGGTAGGCCGGTCGATCTGCTCACGAAGGATGTCTCCGTGTCCGGCGTGGCGGGCAAATTCCTGAATCATGGCCAGCAGCGTCCACCGCATGCTGACGGTTCCTTCTCGCGGGTTGTCCTTGGTGTCGTCGAGGTCGAAGCCGCCCGCGATCTCCCGCGATTTCCGGCTGGCGCGTTGAAACTCGGCGATGACATCGGCGAGCGACTCATCGTCGGTCACGGTGAAGGTGCCTTCGTCGCGGCGTGAGTAGCCATCGCATTCGGATTCCTCCAGTCCCGCCCAGAACCGCTGAAACCAAATCCTTTCTGCGCCAGCGGCATGCTTGATCAGTGAAATGGGAGTCGTCAGCGACGCAACAAGCCGGCGTCGGGCTTGGGCCTCGGAGAGACCACGGACGGTCTCGATGAGCGCTTCGCGGTTGTGGTCAAGCAGATTCTCGATGAGCAATCGCTCGGCGTCGTTACGTATTTGGTTGTCGGGCATGGTATTTACTCTCTTTCTCTTTGGTTGGGGTTTGGTCACACGGCGGTGGTAGATGCACACTCAAGTAGTGAGGGGTTTCGAGCGCTTACTTGCCGCGGCGCGGGCCGTGGTCGCTCCGCGGCAGTTAACCGAGTCCGCTGTGTGTGGCACTGTCGGTGCTGCTATAGAGACGGCTACCGGCGATGTGTTCGTGGGTGTCTGCGTGGACACTGCGTCATCGCTGGGGTTTTGCGCTGAGCATTCAGCCGCGGCCGCGATGCTTACCGCAGGTCAAAGCGAGATCGTGAGAATGGTGGCAGTGGACCGCCACGGGGCGGTACTGGCTCCCTGCGGGCGCTGCCGGGAATTCGTCATCCAGCTCGACGAGGCCAACGCAGACACCCTTGTGATGACCGACTTAGACAGCTCGATCGCGCTGCGAGAGCTGCTGCCGTTCAGATGATCGTACGGTAGTCGGCCCCGCTAACTCGACTCTCAAAGCCCGTAGCTTCCGCAGGCGTTTGAGGTCGTCTCGTTTCTAAAGATTCGAGACTGATCAGATCTTGTCTCAGTGATCGTGTCGGGACACCTCTACAGTGAGCGGTCTTATTGGGCGGTTCGGGTGGCGAGTAGCTCGGTGAGTTCCTCGGCGTAGGCGAGGTGCTTGCGCAGCTTTGCGGCGCTGTCCTGAGCCTTGGTCTGACACTCTTGCAGGTACCGTGCGGCGGCGGTCCGCTGGGTTTTCGATGCGCCTTCTCCGTTGAGGGTGTCGAGTGAGTCCAGTAGGTCTTTCATCTCGGCGAGCGTGAAGCCCAGGGGTTTCATGCGCCGGATGACGAGAAGTCGGTCGACGTCGACCTCGGTGTAGAGGCGAAATCCACCGGTTGAGCGCGCCGACGGGGTGACCAGTCCTACCTCGTCGTAGTGGCGCACCGTAGCGATGGACAACTCGGTGCGTGCCGCGACCTGCCCGATCTGCATGTGCTGGTCGGTCAATGTCCTGCGCCCAAGTTTCCGGACAGGCGGTCATGCCGGTCGGCGGAATCGGTGTTCAGGCCGACGATTTCGACGTGTTTCCCCCGCGATTGGTATTTCGTGGTCACCGCGTCGAGGGCGGCGACGGTGGAGGCGTCCCAGATGTGTGAGGCCGACATGTCGATCACGATATTGCGCGGGTCGTCGGTGTAGTTGAACTGATAGACCAGATCGTTGCTCGAGGCGAAGAACAACTCTCCAGACACGCGGTAGACCACGGTGTCGGCGGTGCCGTCGTGATCGGCGTCGGACTCCTCAATCTTCTCCACCGTAACCAGGTGTGCGACACGACGGGCGAAGAGCACCATCGCGGTCAGCGAACCGACGATGACGCCGTAGGCGAGGTTGTGGGTGGCCACGGTGACCACGACGGTGGCCAGCATGACCAGCGTTTCGCTGCGCGGCATCCGCCTCAGCGTGGCGGGTGTGATGCTGTGCCAGTCCATGGTGCCAACCGACACCATGATCATCACCGCCACCAGCGCGGCCATCGGGATGAGCGCCACGATATCGCCCAGGCCGACGACCAACGCCAGCAAGAACACTCCGGCCAAAAACGTCGAAATCCGGGTGCGGGCACCGGAGACCTTCACGTTGATCATGGTTTGGCCGATCATCGCGCACCCACCCATGCCCCCGAAGAAGCCGGTGACAACGTTGGCGACGCCCTGGCCCCAGCCTTCGCGGGTCTTATTGCTGTGCGTGTCGGTGATGTCGTCAACCAGCTTGGCCGTCATCAACGATTCGAGCAGACCGACCAGCGCCATCGCCAAGGCATACGGCGCGATGATCGTCAGCGTGGCCCACGTCAACGGCACGTCAGGGAAGAACAGGGTGGGCAGGCTCGACGGAAGCTGGCCCTCGTCGCCCACGGTCGGGATCTGCACCGAGAACACAATCGCCGCGCCAGTCAAAAGCACGATGGCCACCAGGGGTGCGGGAATGATCGACGTCAGCTTGGGCAGGAAGACCATGATGGTCAGGCCGACGGCCACGAACGGGTAGACCAGTGCGGGCACACCCAGCAGGTGCGGCAGTTGCGAGGTGAAGATGAGGATGGCCAGAGCGTTGACGAACCCAATCATGACGCTGCGCGGAATGAACCGCATCAACCGGGCCACACCGAGCACGCTGAGCAGGATCTGCAGAACACCCGCAAGCAGCACGGCCGCGACGAAGTAGTCCAGCCCGTACTGCCGGGCAAGGGGTGCGATCACCAAGGCGATCGCACCGGTCGCGGCCGAAATCATCGCCGGACGACCGCCCACGATCGCGATGGTCACCGCCATCGTGAACGAAGCGAACAACCCCACGCGGGGGTCGACTCCGGCAATGATCGAGAAGGAAATTGCTTCCGGAATCAATGCCAGCGCCACCACCAGGCCGGCGAGCACTTCGGTCTTGAGACGTTTGGGAGACCGCAGTGCCGCCATTACGGACGTGCTGGGATCACCAGCCTCACGCACTGTCGGAGACGACGAAATCGGTTGAGAAACCACAAAATTCCATTCCAAGTGCAGGGCACCTCAGTGCCCAATGATCAATAGGGAGGCTGCCGCGTCGCTGCGAGCACCGCGCCCTCTCCACCCGATGCGGTGCGAGTCACGCTGACTTTTGGCCGAGTAGGACCCTACTCTCACCATAGATGAGAGTGTGAATTTGGTGCCGAGGGTCACAGGGGCCGCAACCGCCGCTCCCGATGACGCCTTGTCTCGTTTGTAGAGAAACGAGACAGGGCGGCGAGCCCTGGGTGACGGTTACATAGCGCCAGGTGGCGATGTCTCATTTCTTGTCTCACATCGCGTGTCTCAGATCCTCAATGTCAGAGAGCAATGAGACGGTAGGGGTGTGACAGCGATTCTTGGATACGCGCGGGTGAGCACTGCGGGCCAGGAGCTCGACTCCCAACTTTCTGCGCTCAGCGCGGCGGGTGTTGAGGAGGGGCGGATCTTCAGTGACGAGTTGTCGGGTGCAGTCGGTACGGCACGCCCCGGGCTGGCCGGACTTCTCGATTATGCCCGCTCTGGCGATACCGTCGTCGTGACTGCGATCGACCGTTTAGGCCGTTCGGCCGCCGAAGTCACACGCACGATTGCGGACCTCGATGGGCGTCGAATCCTGTTGCGCGCCTTACGTGAAGGAGTGGATACGGCCACTCCGACTGGGCGCGCGGTCGCCGGCATCATGGCTACCTTGGCTGAGCTGGAACTTGAATTGGGCCGCGAGCGTCGTGCCGCATCGCGGATGTCCCGCCGAGCGCGGCAGTTGCCGGCGACCAAGCCGACGAAACTCTCAGCCGAACGTCAAGACCAGCTTCGTCGCCTCGCGGCGACCGGTGAACCGGTCAGCGAGCTGGCCGCTGCGTTCGGCATTGGCCGAGCGACCGCATACCGGTACCTAAAAGAGGCCTCTGCTACTTCGTGAGGTACTCGATCAGCGCTCGACGGATTGTCTCGCCTCGGCTCACTCCGTCGAGGGCCGAGCGTTCGTCAGTGAGCGTCACCAAGTCAACAGGCAGCCGCACCGAATAGGAGCTAGAGGCGTCTTCGCCGATAGACGGGCGCCCTCGACGACGCAACTTCTCAGACGGCACGCCCTGCTCAGCCTCGGCCGCCAGGCGCTCGATGGTCTCTTCATCAGGATCATCCGGCAGACCGGCGGCAAACGGAGCGACCCTTGCACTGAGTGCGTCATCACCCACACCGACATCCATCGGTGGTGACACCTGGGTTTTTCCGGGGGTGGTGTTGCGCTCAGTGATGGTAGTACCGGGATTCCGTACGGTCGCTGCTTCTTTGACGAATCGACCGGAGGTGGTGTCCTTGACGAATCGTCCTGAGATCGCTGACCGGTGCACCCGTTTCGAGGTGGTTCGTGTCGATTTACTAGTGGTTGTCTTCTTGGCCATATCAGTATCCGCCTCGGGCTTGGAGGGCTTTGTCGAGTTGATGTTTTCGAGCCTTCATGCAGTGGATCACGAGGTCACCTTGCTTTGTGTGGAGCACAATCAGCTCCAGCAGCGTGGCGTCAGGAGCAAATCCGAATACCCATGTCCGAGGTGGGTCATCATCGACCACATCTAGCTCGATGTGAACGTGCTCCAAAGCGTGAAGGATGTCTCCCTCGCTCCGACCATGCTTGTGCGCCGAGGAGTGGATCCGCACCGGCTGCACCCTCAATATCGTAACACGAAATTCAGGAGACGCAGAGGTGGCGCCGTCTCTAAAACCGTCATTTTAGACACCTGTCAACCGGTGCACACCGCATTGCTCGGTGTTGCCTATAGGTGACATGAGCTGCTCAAATCGAATTTTTGAATGTGGCTGCGGCGGTGGCTCGATGTCTGCCAGTCGCGATACGGTCGTCCTATGACGATGGGGTACCGGCGGCCCCACCACACGGGGGTGGCCGTCGCTGCGACAGCACTGGTGCTCGCGGCCGGCGCTGCGGTGACCAGCGGCCTGGCCATGGTCCGTACAGTCGAGCCCGCGCAGCACACAATCAACGTGGTTGCACCCCCACCGGCCACCTACAGCAGCAGCGAAATCGAGACAGCTCGGCAAGCTGCCTGCACCGCATGGGATCGGGCAGCGCGGTCAACGGCATTGGCGAGCAAGTCCAGCGCCGAAGCGTTGGAGCAGAGCTGGACAAGCCCAGAGAGTCTCGCTGCATTGGCTGCGGAGAAACGTACTGGTATGGCTGCGGTCTCATATCTGCGTACGCAGCTTTCTGCCGCCACACCAGCTTCGACAGCGATACCGCTGCACGACTGGATGGCGGCCAACATCGACATGTTGCATGCGCTGAACATGCGTCACTGGGACGAAGCCGATCGCGAACAAAAACGCGGTAACGATCTGGTAGATGTCATCACGTCCGAATGCGGGTTGCGCTGATGCCGGCCGCTGGGGGGTCTGCGGGTTCGTATGGGCGGCTGATTGTCACGCCGGACATGGAGCCGCCCGATGCCGCGCACTGGGATGCCCAGGAGCAGACCTACCGGGCGGGGGCAACGGCGTGGGACGGCATCCACCAGAAGATCGTCACCGACAACGCGGAGTTTCGCGATGCCGCCGATTCCCAGGGTTTCGACGAGGCCCACCGGGCCGGGGCGGTATTGGCCGAGGAAGCCAAGACGATCGCCGAATGGCACGACAAGTGCGCCAACAAGTGCGCCGACATCGCCACGGTGCTGCGGGACACGCGTGCAGGCCAAGAACAGCTGATCCGCGAGGCGGATCCTAAGATCGCCGCCGCGAAGCTGCCTGGCGAGGCGGAAGCTCTCGTGGCCGAGTACCACGGCATTGCCATGTACCGAACCGAGGCAGGTGTGACAGCCGCGATGGCCTCGCATGCCTCTTTCAAAAAGAGCAGCGAAAATACAAGGGTTTTAACCCTTTTGACGAAGTGGGGCGACGTTCCCACCGCTCCACCAGTCCAGCCCGTCGACCACACGTCGACCGGTATTGAACAGGACGAAAACCCCTACCGCTACACCGAGAAACCGGAAGCTGGGGCCGACGCACCCGAGCCTGTGGCCGATGCGCCGACCGATCCTGCAGGTACGTCGACCACTCAGCCCGGAGTCAAGACGGCGGCAGGTGACGAAGCGGTCAATGCCGCCGTAGGACCGGTGACGCAGCCGACACCGGGAGCGACGGCTACGCCGCGGCCGGCGACAGCTTCCCCCCTGGGTGGTGGTGGCGTGCCGTCGATGGGCGGGCTAGGCAGCGGCGTCGGGATGGGTTCCGGTGGCGGGATTCCGAAGATGCCTGGCGGCCTGGGTAGTGGCGGCATGCCGGGGGTGGGGTCTAATCCGCTGAGTGGCGGTGTCGGGCAAGTGCCCGGCGCGGCAAGTGGGTTGCCGAACTCGGGGGCCGTGTCTGGTGCGGGCAGCGCGTCGCCGTTGTCGTCTGCCTTCAACCAGGGAATGGCGACCACGGCGGGGATGGGCGGCGGAATACCGTCTGCACCGCCGCCGGCCCCGGCGAGTCCGTCACCGGCGCTGTCGGCGGGTGGTGGGCATGCGGCACTCCCGGTGTCGGCTGCCCCCGGTGGGGGTGTCTCGCCGGCTGCGGCTCAGCCGGGCATGGTGGCACCGGCCGCTCCCGCTGCCGCTGCTCCTACCGGGACGGGCATGGGCGCTGGCGGTGGCGCCCCGATGATGCTTCCTCCGGGCTCGATGGGCCCACCGGCCGGCGCGGCGCCGCCGCCCGCGGCCACGGTCCCAGCAGGCACGCTCCCCGCTGGCAGCAACGCACCATCGGCCTCGCCGGCGCCATCTGGTGCTGGGGCTGGTGCGACGCTGATTCCGGCAAGTGTGGTGGCCGCGGGTCAGACGGCTGCGGCGCGTGAGCGGCGAGAATCGGCGGACGCGGCGGCCGCCAAAGAACTCGCGTGGAAGCTGCAGCACGCGACGCAGGCGGTCGGTTACCCGATCGAGTGGGCGGTGGGGGTCTTCCGGTCACCAAGCGGCACTGAAACCGTTGTGACCTCAAACGATGGGGCGAGCTACATTCCCGCCGGCGTCTTCGTGCCCCGCTCAGCTCGCGTGCTGGCAACAGATCCCTTGGTGGACGACCATTTTCGCCAACTGTGGTTCGGGTGGGCCGATCCGGCGCGAGTCTTGATCGAGTACGCGCAGCTGCGCGCCGAGATGGGTTGGCGCCTGGTAGCGGCCGCGACCACGGGACCCCTGACAGCGCTGCGTGACGCAGGAGTCGAACATCCGCCGTCATGCACGCGGCAGACCAATCCGCTGCTTCAACCGGGTCAGCAGATCTCCCCGCCCGGCATGGATGGAATGCACGAGCACCGGTTGGCGGCGCTGTGGCCTGACGTATATCCGCGACTGCTGCGGGTGATGGACGCTGACCCCATGTTTCAAGACAGAATCGTGGCGGCCGCCAGTGCCCTGCTGATGCACACGGCGACCACCCAGGCCGTGGCGGTCGACGGCGGTATCCCTAATCCCGTTCGCCAGATTTGGCTCACGCGTGGCGGCGATCGGGACCCAAGTCCGCAGCAGTGGGCTGAATACGACGCCGCGGCCAAGGACTTCAACACGGTGACCTCGATCTTCCGGCCGGGCTTCGTCGGCCAGACCGGCCCGAGCGAGACCATTGAGGAGCTGGCGCGCTACCGCGCGCACTGGCTGGTGGCGCGCACCGCCGAGTTGATCGGCGGATGGGCTACACGTCCACTGCCGCTACCGGATATGTGCTACGCGGCGGCGGCCGCCGGGAACGTCCATATCCGTGCTCTGATCGTTGAGTCTCTTGCCAGTGTCGAAGAGGACCTCGCGGCGGTCGGCCCATGAGTTCATACGTGTGGGAGCTTCAACAACAGAGCGCTCGTCACCAGTACGGGTGGGCTCGTTACGTGCTGCTCAAGCCAATCCTCATGGACGCGCGGACAGGAAACCTGGATCCGAGCTGGCGACACAGCCTCTCGCCAGCAATAGTTGGCGGCACCTCAGAAGAAGCCCTTGAGCACAGTAATATCCTTGCTGTACATGATCTTTCGACGATGGGCGTTCAGCCGTGGGAACCGCATACCGGATCAGGCTGGCGGGTGGCGCTAGATGCTTGGTACGCGGCCCTGGTCGAAGTGAACGACACCCGTGAGCGGACAGAACAGTTGATGCCCGGGGCCGCCGTCGATGCGCCCGAGGTGATGAGGGAGTTCACCGAGGCCATCGCCCGCAACCCTCAACTGAGAAGCTTCGCTGAGCGGGCGGCTGAGGGCCGACGTCGATGGCGTGATTGGGAAGGCGCCTGGTACCACGCCGGGTTGGCCGCTGGTGGGCTCGATGACGACTGGCGGGGCTGGTACCGCAGCCGCATTACGACCTGGACAAACGGACTATCCCCCCTTGAAGGCCCCTCTGCCATCGCCGAACTGACCGCGCTGGAGCATGGCGACAAAGACCACATGCAGTCACTGCCTGCCTACTGGATCTAGCCGGTGGCTGCGCTTTGGCAGCCTCGAAGTTGGGGCTTGGCGCCCGGTACTCGTCAGAGCCGCACCCGTCCCGACCGCTGGGCCTACGTCGCTTCTTCGAGGGCGCTTAGCTCATGGATTGAGTCGGCACCTTCGACTTCGATTGTCAGCAGTCGTGTGGTCTCTCTGAGCTGTGCGCGTCGTTTGACTGCTTCCTCTATCCCCTTAGATATACGTTTGCACTCTTTTTGATTGCGCGGCAAAGGAATACGGACTTCTCCGAGGCGGTTTCCGAGGCTGTCGATGATGTCTTGAGTGAAGCGTTTTGCTCGAATTTGACGTTTGACGATCGGTGAGTTGAGGGCAGCGAACAGGAGCCAGGGATCGAGGGAGCTTTCGGCGGTGACGCGGATTTTCATCACGTGAGACTGGTACAGAATCTCGGTGTCCAGCGGGCTGACGACTGCGGTCGTGCCGATGAGGTAGGTACCGTCCCGGACCATAAGGATGTCGCCGACAGCGACGTCGAATTTGTCCGGATGCTTTGAGCGAAGGGCTTTGAAGAGTTCTTCACTGATTCCGTGTTTGGGGTCTGCTTTGAGTTCCCAGTTGGACAGGTCGCTTGTGCGGATGAACGGGATAGGGCCGGTGCCGTAGGCCATCTTCCCGACTTCAACGCCGGTGGTGATGGCAATCTCACCCTTTTCGATGAACGACTGCAAAGCCGGGGTGTGATGCGTTGGTTCTAGGGCCGCGAGATCGGCGGCTAGTTCCGGGTCGTAGTACTTCGGGATGAATACCGTGCCAGCTAGCTCGGACCGAGGCTGCATGAAGCCGAGGTGGTCGTTGGGTATAAGGCCGAGGTTTTTGAAGTCGACGTAATTCCTGGCGATCGTTGGTACGTCATCGAGCAGGATGTCTTTGTCGCCTTGCCGGCGGAACGTGGGGTTGCCGCGTGAGTCGTGACCGCACCACTTCGCGTCAGCCATGAAGACGAGTTCTTCTACTATGGCGTTCTTCTTGTGGTGCTTCCGTAGGACGACCATGCAGACCTTGGTGTGAGTGCCGGCCTTGCCGCTGGTTTTGAACAGTGGCTCGGGCATGGCCGCGATCGCCAGTATGGTCGCCTTCTGCTGCAGCCAGTCAATGATGTGTGAGTACGACGGGCTTCCGAAAAGGCTTTCGGGCAGCACGATTCCGAGTCGCCCGCCAGGTTTGAGCAGCTGTAGGCAGCGCTCGACAAACAAGAGTTGGGGAGGGAAGTCCGACAGAACCTCGTCGCTTAGCTCCTTGACTCCGGTCTTTTTGTTCGTTGCCCATTTATGGCCCAGGTCGAACTGCTCCAGGATGGGCTGGCCAACGACGCGGATCTTCTTCCCGAACGGTGGGTTGGTCAGCACTACGTCGAAGCTGCCGAGTTTAACCTTTTCGCGGACCTGTTCTGGCCACTGTTCGGTTGGTTGCAGGCTGCTGTCTACGCGAAACACGCCACCGCGGCCGTCGCCGAGGATGGCGAGGTAGGCCTTGGTGCATTTGGCAAGGAAGGCGTCTTTATCCATGCCGCGTAAAGTGCGCGTGGCGATTTCGCGCTTTCGGCGTTCGAGAAGCGAGGCTGACCAGCCCTTGGTTTGCGCTTCGGCGTCGAGGCCATCCCAGACGTGTTCGAGCGCGACGGTGAGGAAACCACCTGAGCCGCAGGCAGTTATGCGCTGTATTTGGGCGTGTCTCACTCGGATCCATGCGCAACCCCGTTACAGTGCCCGCAACCCTGACTACAGAAGGGCCGTTGAGGGGGACGCTGCCGGTGGATTTGTACTTCGCTGACTGGTCGCTGGTGTCGCGGCCGGACAGGTTGAAGGCGGTCGGCTCCGACGCCATCTCGACGCCACGAGTGCCCGACGGGACTCCGGTATTGGTGGACGATTCGATGCGCCCGGTGGAACCTTGGTGCACATTCCTGCGGCTGTACTCGCAGAATCTACGTCGGAACTCTGTTGTCTCCTACGCCCGCGACGCGCTCGAATTCGGCCGGTTCCTAGAGACGAGAGGCGTTGGGGTGCTAGGTGTCTCGGAGTCCGACCTGGTGGCCTACCGGGCGGACCGAATCGCTTCCGGGGTCTCGCCGCGTTCGTGGGCTCGGCAATTGGTGGTGATTCGAGCTCTCTTCACGTACTTGTACGAAACCGGGCGCAGAGACAGTTTGCCGTGGATTCAGGTCGGCAGCCGGTCGGTGGTGACTCCGCGGATTCCTCGGACTGAGATGGATGTTCGGGCGCTTTCTCACGCGCAGTGGGTCGCGTTGCGCGATGTTGGGTTCGGCGGGGAGTTGCCCACAGGGGAGCTGGATCGCTCTTACCGCGGCAGGTCTACGGTCCGAAACGCGTGCGCCGCCGAGCTGGCACTGACCACGGGGATGAGACTCACCGAATGGAGCACCCTGGGGTTGACCCTTGATGGTGGACACCTGACTGGTGGGACTGCTGGTCTCACGGGAAGGATGTCCGTGTGTCGGGCAAGCGTAAGAAGTACACCCCGGAGTTTCGGGAGCAGGCCGCCCGCCTGGTGATCGAGACGGGTCGTCCGATCGCTCATGTGGCCGCTGAGATCGGTGTCGGTGAGCAATTGCTGGGTCGCTGGGTGCGCCAGGCTCGGGAGGCTGCCGGCGGCGAGGATAATGGCGCGGTGCTTGACGCTGATGAGCGTGCCGAGTTGGAGCGGCTACGCAAGGAAAACGCCGAATTGCGTTTGGACCGGCAGTTCTTGAAAAAAGCCGCGGCCTTCTTCGCCTCCGAACAGAACCAGTAGAGGCCTACTGTCTGATCGAAGCGGAGAAGGCCAACTACGCGATCACCCGGATGTGTGAGTTGCTGGAGGTCTCTCGTTCGGGGTTCTACAAATGGCGCACAACCCAGGCCGCAGGACCCTCGCCGGCGGCCCGGCGGCGTGCCGAGCTCGATGCCAAGGTCGCGGCGTTCCATAAGGCCTCTGATGGGGTGTACGGGGCGCCGCGGATTCTGGCTGATCTGCGTGATGACGGCGAGACGGTGTCACGCAAAACGGTGGCGGCCTCGCTGCGCCGCCAGGGTTTGGCCGGGATCAGCCCGCGGTCGTTTGCCCCGGCGACCACGGTCGTCGATCTGGACGCCACGATCCCGAAGGACCTGGTCAACCGTTGCTTCGATGCCGGGCGCCTCGATGTGGTGTGGACTTCCGATATCACCTATCTGCGCACCGGTGAAGGCTGGCTGTATCTGTGTGCCGTGCGTGATGGGCATTCCCGGCGGGTGATCGGCTGGGCGATCGATGAGCACCTGCACACCGACCTGGTCGAAGCCGCCGTAGCGATGGCGGTGACAATGCGCGGAGCGCTTGCCGAGCAAGTGGTTTTGCACGCTGACCGCGGCTGTCAGTACACCTCAGCGCAGCTGGCCCGGTTCGCCCGCAAGCACGATCTGCGCCGCTCGGTGGGCCGCACTGGTGTGTGCTGGGACAACGCTGCTGCTGAATCCTTCTGGGCCACTTTGAAAGTCGAGTTCTATGACCGCTACTTGTGGCCCACCAAGGCCGCCGCTAAGCTCGCTGTCGGCGACTGGATCGAACGCGTTTACAACCGTCGTCGACGCCACTCAGCGATCGGCATGACAACCCCGGTCGACTACGAGAACCGGATCACTCAGACGGCACAAGCCGCCTGACCCTGTGTCCACCAAACGGGGTCAAGCCCAACCCTGCTGGACATCGAGGTCCGATCGAAGGGGGCTGGCACTTCACTCGTGCTGGAGGCATGCGCGAAGAACGGCCGTCGACGCCGAGTTTATGTTCCGGCATCCACCGTCCAGAGAGTTGAGCTGTACCGAAACACGGAACGGAAATCGCTGGTGCGGAAGGCCCAGGCGAGCTTGCGCCGGAAACTGCCGAATATGGCGGTGGTCCACGACGTTGACCTGCCGGCGGGCAAGCTGGTCTACACGCTTAATGGTGACGAGCGGCGCGACGAGTTCGCGACGATTCCGCCAGAGACGCGACGCGTACTGGTGAAGGTGACTCCTGGCGGGATCGAGCCACTGTCGCTGTTCGTCGGTCGAGGCGGCGTGCCGCCATCGCAGCGGCGGTGGCACCAATACTTTGAGGAGGCCAACGACCGGCTGGCGAACTTCGAGGGCCAGGTTCCGATGATGTCGGTGGCGGTCACGCCACATGACTTGCGTCATACGTTTGCCGTGGTGATGTTGCGTAGCTTGCAGGCGCGTGCTGCGCAGCTCGAACGATCGCGTCCCAAGCACGGGTTCGGCACCATCAGCGAGCACATCATTCACAACCCTTTGTTGACTTTGCAGCGTCTGCTCGGACATGCCAGCCCGTCCACGACGATGGTTTATCTGCGGTACGTCGATGAGTCAGACGAGCTCATTCAACGTGCCTTCGAGTCCTGGAGCGACAACGAACGTGACTACGCCAGTTACGTTCTCGAGCAAATTGAGGCACAACGGCCGTGAACGATTCCGACCGTCAGCCGCGTATCGTGACGTTTCCGCCGGGTGGTCCGCTGAAACAATCTCGAATTGATCCACGCCGGTATGTAGCGACAAGGCTCGTGGCTGAACTGGCTGACGCATGGAAGGAATGCGCCGAGACCGCATCGCTATCACCTGGCACAGTGTCCCGCCAATCCAGCGTGGTTCGTAGTGTCGGGAACTTCCTTACCGCCGACGCGGACAGATTCCTGACATTGTCCGGCGACGGCGCGGACGTGGCCCGGCGGCTACATGATTGGGAATCGGCGATGGTCGCCGAGTTCCCCCCGCCCAGCGTCCGAGCCAAAGACCTGGGCATGGAACTTCGCAATCAGGTCGCCCGCTACCTGCAGTCCAACGGGATCCCCGGAGGTGTGCTGGCGGACTGGGCGAACGGCCAGGTGTTAGACGGACGGCCATGGCAGGAACTCCCTCTCGACGAATTCAGCAACGACGAGCGCCTCCAACTCGAGCAGACCTGCCGGCAGATCGTGCGCGACACAGAGGACCGTCTGACGCGCGGCGACGCCCTACTTCGCGGCGGCCACGATCCGCGGATCCACGGGTGGAACAGCGTGGAGAACGTGCTGTGGGCTTTACGCAACGTGCCCTATAAGGATGAGTTCCACATCCATCTCGCCGGATCACGACGCCAACTGGATCCGCTAGAGATCGACCGCATGTCCGGAGTCTGGCGCGCCGCCGCGCGAATCAAGGCCCCACCACTGCTGACAGCCGTCGGCGCATTCCTGGCTCCCGATGCCGAGTACCTCCTGGCCATCCGGGTGTTACTGCATCTGCAGACCGGATGGTCGCCCGAAGAGAGCGCTCGACTCTGCCGCGAGGACATCGAGTTCGGCGTGGAGTCCGTGCGGGTTCGGGCGACAAAGGCGCGTGCCCAACGGATCCGATGGCACACTCTGGCCTCGCCGCGGGACCAGCCGTGGGGGTGGAAGGCCGGCGACCTTCTGCGGCGAGCTGCCCATGCCATGCGCCACGCCCACGCGCTGACGCCGGATCAACCGCTGTTCTGGGTGACCGGATGCCGGTCTGTCCGTGATCGGCTCGACCACGAGTATCCCCATTACGTGATCCGGGAGCACCACTTCGGAAAACTCAACACGCTGAAGAATCTGATTGAGCGCCACAGCCTCTCGATCAGCCAACCCCACGACATGCGCCGGCTCCGTAAGACGGTCAAGAGCGCACGCGCGGCTCTGCTGGGCACCCTCGCCGGCGCTGCCGGCGACGACCACACCGTCGAGGTCTTCCGCGACCACTACGCGCAAACCACGACCGTTCACACGATCGCCGCCCAGACGGTGCTGCGTGCGCAGCAGAAGGTCCTGCAACGCGCCTCACAGGGACCAACATTCGTGGCCGCGACGGCAGCCGAGGTCGCCGAATCACCGACAGATCCCGAGCTCGCCGAAATTGCCGCCACCGTCGCCGCGGAGACGCCCCCTGAGCAGGAACTGACGATCGCTGCTTGCCGAGATCCCTATGACGCACCGTTCATGGATCAGGGCTCGCTATGCCATGCCTCACCGTCGATGTGCTTGCAATGCCGTAACGCCATCGTGTTCCGCGATCACCTGCCGCGCCTGATCGCCTACCGAGAGGCACTGGACGCCATCGAGAACAACACGCCACCGAGGGTGTTCAGCGAGATCTACGGCCAGCAGAGAGTCAACATCGACGCCATCGTCGCCGAGTTCTTACCCGAGCAGATCGAGGCTGCCCGCCAGGCGGACATCCATCTGCACCGCCCGCTTGGACAAAGGGCCGAACAATGACCAATCCACCCCAGCCGCAGACTTGGCCGGCACTGACAGGCTTCGACCCCGACGAGCCAGTGTTACCTGCTGACCGCCGCGTGACCGACGGGCCTGACCCCCGATTCGGGGACCTCCCGCGCTGGGATCTCACCGCTAGCGGTCTCGCACCGAACCTCAATGCTGCACAGGCACATTTGCGTTTCGATGTGTATCCCGACGGGTGGGTGCCGGTCGCCAAGACCCTCGCGATGGCCATGCTGCAACCGGTCCACCCCGTTGTCAGACAAGCCGGAATCTATCGCTCCAATCGGCCCTACAAATTGAAGTCGATCCGACATGTCCTCACCGAATTGAGATACCTCGCGGAATGGGCCGCCACGGCCGGACTCAGCGAGGAGCTTTCAGCATGGACTCACGCTGACGGTGAGGCCTACCTCGCCTCGCGAAAGGCTCGATCCTTCTCTGCCGGCCGTAGCGCCAACGACCTCCTGCGCCACCTCGGTGATTTCCGGGGACTCCTGCCCAACGGCGGACTCTCCGTCCAGGTCAGCCCGTGGGCTGCGAGATCCAGCGGCGAAGTCAAGACGCCCGTCATCCCGCCGGAGACCTTCTGGCCACTGGTACGCGCCTGCTGGACCTACATCGACACTTTCGCCGCCGACATCACTGCTGCTCGCGATGAAATTACGCTCCTCGATACGCGTGGGCCCAAGTATCGGGAGGTCCGTCCCTCAACACGGGATATCGACGACGCGCTTGACGCCTGGCTGTCATCACCTGAAGCCTTTGTTCCCCTGCACATCTACACCTTGGGACGCGCACGGGCGGGAGACATCAACTGGGACGGCCTGGGTCTCTGCACGACACCTGGATTGAGCGGCACCAACTTCTACGGCAACCGCGGACCTGCTCGGCAACTTCGCGTCCGTCAGGCGATCGGCCAAGGCGTGCCCACTCGATACGGCTACAGCTCGGTCCAACCCGCGGCTGTTGAACGGCCCGACAGCACACACGGACCCTGGATAAGCGGCTTCGACCGCATCATCGTCAGCAAGGAACTCACCCAACTGCGCAACGCCGCATACATTTTCGTCGCGATCATGACGATGATGCGTGACAGCGAAGTTCAAAGCCTCGCCACCGGGGCCATCGGAACACATTACGGCGCCCCCGCCGTCACCAGCACACTGCACAAGATGCAACCACACGGTGGAACACCACAACGCTGGTGGGTAAGCGAACCAGTCGTGACGGCGTTAAAAGTCGCTGAACAAATCACCCTCGACGAGAACCGACTCTTCGGCGCTGTGCGCGAAAGCGTGCACCGCGACTTGACAGGATTCGACCAATACGAACAGATCCGATCGTTCGTCGCGTGGGTCAACGACCATTCACCCCAGAACGGTTTGGAGCGCATTCCCGCGACTCCGCTGGCGCCTCACATGTTTCGCCGCACCATGGCCGTGATCACCGCCAACGAGCCCGACGGCGAAATCGCGTTAGGAATCACGCTCAAACACAATGCCGTTCGCGCACTTGCCAACGCCACAACGAGTGGATACGCGGCGCCCACGCCTGAATGGGCCAAAGAATTCGAACACCACGCCAAGGAAGCGGCCGCCGGGGAACTCGTCGCTGACTGGGCACGTCACGCCCAAGGCGACCACGCTCTGCGCGGCCCCGGCGCAACAACCTTCGCCAACGGCCTCGCCGACATCACCGACCGCGCCAAGACCACCGTCGCCATCGGCAACGAACGCATGCTCCGAGCCCTGCTACGCGACGAATTCGCCACCATCCGACTCGGCACCCTCAACCACTGCCTCGGTGACCCCGCCAAAGCGCTATGCCTGGAAGGCGCATCCGCAGCCGTGAAAGCCGGCGGCCCGATCCCGAGCATGTGTCAACCCGCCACCTGCCGAAACTCGGTCATCACCGACCAACACCTGCCCATCTGGCTGCGCGAGGAATCCGACCTCGTCGACAAGCTCAAGGACAAGAGAATGGCACCCGTCCACCGCCAGCGCCTCGAAACCCAGCTCGCCGACGTCCGCAAAATCACCCACCAGGAGCCGAAGTGACCAGCGTCAGTCCGGCAACCGAGAAGAAGCTCCGCGACGCAATGGAGCGCCTGCTGGCGGGCAAGTCCAATCGGACCGACGGCCGGCTCACGAAAGCCAACTTGCACATCGAAGCCGGCGTCAGCCGCGCAACCATGAACCGTGCCACTGAGGTAATCGCAGACTGGAACGCCAGCGTCGGCAAGGAACCCGCTCCTCGTGACGCCGAGCTCGTTGGACTACAGGCCACGGTCACTGAACTCAAGAAGAGCGTCGCGAGGCTGCGCGAACACAACAGCGACCTCGAACGCAGAAACCGGGCCGCCGTCACCGTGATCGCAGAGCTCAACGCACAGCTTCAGGCCAGTCGGGGCGAGACTCCGATTGGCACCGTCACGCCTATACGGGACCGTGCAGCACGCAGACGAAGGTGATTATCGGCCAACCTCAGCGTTCTGCTGGACCGACGATAACGACTGCCCACTTCTCCTCCGTCTCCTCGCCGGCGTTCGCCAACCCAAGCCCGGCGCGCAACGGGCTTCACCCGCTATACCCGGTCAAAACCGGTCCAAATGGCTCTCTTCCCGATAAGCTCATCTCGCCCATGCACCGAGGTGTCGATTAGCTGTCAGCCAGGAGGTTCGCCCGTGCCCGAGCCGTGGCTGTCAGCCGACGACATTGCTACCCACCTTGGCGTCACCAAGGACACCGTGTACGCCTGGATCGCCGAGAAGGGCATGCCGGCTCACAAGCTGGGGCGCCTGTGGAAGTTCCAGGCAGCCGAGGTCGACGATTGGGTTCGTCGTAACGGGGCTACGGCCGCGGAGGACTGAACGTGCACATCATCGACAACGTCAACGATCTCCTCGGCGACGATCTCAAGGCTGAGGTGCAGGTTGGGTCGAAGCTGCGTATCGCTGCATCGACATTTTCCATCTTCGCGTTTGAGGCGCTGCGCAAGGAGTTGGAGCGAGTCGAAGAGCTCGAGTTCGTCTTCACCTCGCCGTCGTTTGTCGCCGCGGCGGCTACCGATCAGCTGCCCAAGGAACGCCGACAGTTCTTCATTCCGCCGGGGTCCAACGGGGAGTCGTCGCTCTACGGTTCTCAGTTCGAGATCCGTCTGCGCAACAAGCTGACGCAGCGGGCTATCGCGCGTGAATGTGCGGAGTGGGTGCGCCGAAAGGTTCGCTTCCGGTCGAACCGGACTGGTGCACCGATGCAGCAGTTCGCCGTTGTGGATGACAAGGTCGCCTACCAGCCGATCCAGGGGTTCACGTCTGCCGACCTTGGTTACGAGCGTGGGAACGCGGTGTCGAACGTCGTGACCAAGCTCGACGAAGCTCCCATGGCACGGCAATACGCCGCCCTGTTCGATCAGATCTGGAACAACCCCACGCAGCTCGAAGATGTCACCCAAGCGGTGTACGACCACATCGCGAGCGTGTACGCCGAAAACTCACCGGCGCGAATCTATTTCCTGATCCTGTACAACCTGTTCTCGGAGTTTCTCGAAGACGTCAGCGAGGACGTCCTGCCGAATGATCGCACCGGCTACCAGGAAACGCAGGTCTGGCAGAGCCTGTACAACTTCCAGCGGGACGCGGCGACGGGAATCATCAACAAACTGGAGACCTACAACGGCTGCATCCTCGCTGACAGCGTGGGACTCGGGAAGACCTTCACCGCGCTTGCAGTGATCAAGTACTACGAGCTGCGCAACAAGTCTGTCCTGGTGCTTGCACCGAAGAAGCTTGCGGAGAACTGGACCAACTACAACGCCAATCTGACCACCAATATTTTCGCTCGCGACCGGTTCAACTACGACGTCCTTGCTCACACCGATCTTTCCCGCACCAGAGGTGAATCGTTGGGGCTGCGGCTCGACCGAATCAATTGGGGCAACTACGACCTCGTCGTTATCGACGAGTCCCACAACTTCCGCAACGCCGACTACGCAGAAGAAAAAGAGTCGCGCTACCAGCGGCTGATGCGTCAAGTCATCCGCGAGGGCGTGAAGACCAAAGTGCTGATGCTGTCGGCCACACCGGTCAACAACCGCTTCAACGACCTGAAGAACCAACTCCAGCTTGCCTACGAAGGAAGGTCGGAGAACCTAAGCCAGCATCTCAACATCTCGACGACGGTCGAGAAAGTGTTCAGCGACGCGCAGCGCGTCTTCAACGAGTGGTCCAAGCTCGACCCCGAGGCGCGCACCACCGACCGTATCTTGCAGATGCTCGACTTCGACTTCTTCGAACTGCTCGACTCGGTCACCATCGCACGGTCCCGCAAGCACATTCAGGCGTTCTACGACACCACCGAGATCGGCACTTTCCCACAACGGCTCCCGCCGCGGTCGATTCGTGAGCCGCTCTCCGACCTCCCCGATGTGCCCGCATTCAACGAAATCTTCGGACAGCTTCAGGTGCTCACCCTGGCGGTCTACACGCCGCTGGCCTACGTATTCCCAAGCCGGATCGGTAAGTACGAAGATCTCTACAACGTCAAGGGCGGCACTGCGCGCTCCAATATCGGGCAGCTCGGCCGTGAGCAGGGCTTGAAAAAGCTCATGACGGTCAACCTGCTCAAGCGTTTGGAGAGTTCGGTCGAGGCGTTCCGGCTCACCCTCGCCAAAATTGAAGGGGCAGTCGACAACACTCTGATCCGGCTCAAGTCAAGAACGGGATCCTTGAACGACCTCAGCGTCGATTTCTCCGGCCTGGACCTCGATGTCGACGACGAGGATGACGCCAACGTCGAGGCCCTCTCGTTTGGCGAGAAGATAAAGATCGACCTCGACGACATCGACGTAGAATCCTGGCAGCGCGATCTCTGGAACGACCGCGAGACCCTCCGTGAATTACTCGACGAGATGCGCAGGGTCACACCGGATCACGACCTCAAGCTGCGGGAGCTCAAACGACTCATCGAGGACAAGGCCGCCAACCCCCTCAACCCGTTGAATCGCAAGGCACTGATCTTCTCGGCGTTCGCCGACACCGCCGAGTACCTCTACAAACAGCTCGCGCCGGCATTGAGCGACTCCGGGTTACACACCGCGCTCGTCACTGGCGGCGCCCACGCCGCGAAAACAACGCTGGGGACCGGCTACGACTTCCAGCAGGTCCTGACGTTGTTCTCGCCGAAGTCCAAACAACGCCACCTCACCATGCCCAAAGACACCGGCGAACTCGATGTGCTGATCGGCACCGACGTCATCAGCGAAGGCCAAAACCTCCAGGACTGTGACTATCTCGTCAACTACGACATTCATTGGAACCCGGTACGGATCATCCAACGATTCGGCCGCATCGACCGCATCGGCTCGACCAACGCCCAGATCCAGCTCGTGAACTTCTGGCCCGACATCTCCCTCGACGAATACATCAACCTAAAGGAACGCGTCGAGAACCGCATGGTCATCGCCGACCTCGCCGGCACCGCCGACGACAATGTCCTCACCCTTGAAGGCAGCGATGCCGCGTTCCGGAAGGAGCAGCTCCGCAAACTCCAAGACGAAGTCATCGAACTCGAAGATGTCCGCACCGGTGTGTCCATCACCGATCTCGGTCTCAACGACTTCCGCATGGACCTGCTGGGATACCTCAAGGAGTCCGGCGATCTGGCCACCGCGCCGAAGGGACTTCACGCCGTGCTCCCCGCAGACCCCTCAAGAGGCCTCCACCCCGGTGTGCTGTTCGCGCTGCGCAACGTCGACGCCAACGAGAACATCAATCGGGGCAACCGGCTTCACCCGCACTACCTGGTCTACCTCGACGACAACGGCAACGTCATCGCCGACCACACAGAGGCCAAACACCTGCTCGACCTGATTCGCACAGGATGCCGGCCCCATGAGGAACCCGTCACCGAGGTCACCCGCGTCTTCAACGCGGCCACGCACGAAGGTGCAGAGATGGGCAAGTACTCCGAATTGCTCACCGCAGCAATCCGATCCATGATCGACGTCACCGAAGAACGCGACATCGACAGCCTCTTCAGCGGAGGACACACGACCGCGCTCACCCAGGCAATCGCCGGCCTCGACGACTTCGAACTCACCGCATTCATCGCGATCGTCGACACCACCGAAGGAACCACATGACGGCCCTGCTCTACCGCTGGCCCGTCGCCGCCAAATTCGGTCGTACCGTCCCGAAGACCAAGTTCTACGAACACGGCACCGTCCCCAGTGCGGTGCGTGACAAATTCGTCACCGAGGTCCAGCGCATCACCTGGGCCTACAAGCTCGCCCAATCCACCATCAACCTGCCCGGCAACGCAGACGTCCCCGAAATCCAAGTCTTCCAGATCGATACAAAGGGCGACGATGTTGGCGAGTCCGTGCTCGCCGCCATCGACAAAGCGGTCAAGACCCCCATCATCTTCGAGATAGTCACGGGCGAAGGCGACGACCAGCGAGTCCGGATGGCTGCATCGCACAAACAGGCCGGCCCCGCTACGCCGAAGCTCGGCGCCTACTACACGACCGACTGGCAACCCCAGGACGCAGAGCGACAGCCACTACCCACAGCGATCAGCCTGCCGTCCCTGTACACCGCACTCCTTACGCCGCTGACCCCGGTATCAGCACGGCCAGGAGAGGAATTGTCAGACGTTGCTGCCAGACTCCAGGCCGTGCGCAAGCTCGAACGCGAGGTCGCCTCCCTTGAGCGCAAACTCCGCGCCGAGCCGCAACTCAACCGCAAGGTGGAGCTTCGGCGCGCCCTGAAAACGAAGCAAGCAGAACTGGAACAGCAGAGGTAGCAGGTGGAGAAACTTCGCATGACATCGCCCGACATGACCGAGGCCAATATTGACAAGCTCGCCGAGCTGTTCCCCAACGTCATCACCGAGAAGCTCGACGCCGAGGGGAATCCCAAGAAGGCCGTCGACTTCGACCTGCTGCGCCAGGAACTGTCAGATCATGTTGTCGAAGGCCCGCAGGAACGTTACCAACTCGACTGGCCCGGCAAGCGCGCAGCGTTGTTCATCGCTAACGCACCCATTGCGAAGACTCTTCGGCCCGCGCGTGAGGAGTCGGTCGACTTCGACGATGCGCATAACCTGTTCATTGAGGGCGATAGCCTCGATGCGCTCAAACTCCTCCAGGAGTCGTATCTCGGAAGAGCGGATGTGATCTACGTTGATCCGCCCTACAACTCCGGCGCTGATTGGGTCTACGCCGACGACTTCGCTGAGACGGCGGCCGAGTATCTGCTGCGCTCGGGCCAAGTGGATGGGCGCGGGGCTCGGCTAGTCGCGAATACCGAAGCGAACGGGAGATTTCACTCCGACTGGCTGAGCATGATGTATCCCCGATTGAAGCTGGCGCGCAACCTACTTTCGGAGACTGGCGTGCTCATCGCCGCGATCGATGATCGTGAGCACTCTGGGCTCAAGCAATTACTCGATCAGGTCTTTGGCGCTCAGAACTTCCTCGCGAATATCGTTTGGCAGGGCCGAGCGAAGAATGACGCGCGCTTTGCTGGGGGCGGCTTGGACTACATGCTCGTCTACGGTCGTGACCGGAATCGACTAATTGCCGACGACGTGCGCTGGAAGGAACCGAAAAGCGGCTATGGGCTGGTCGTCGCGGCAGTGCGTGATGCGTGGGCGCGTTCGGGCGAGGACGCTGCGAGGGCTACGGCAATTCTGCGTGAGTGGTGGAAGTCCAAGCCGGAGACTGAAAAGGGGCTCCAGTCGTACACCGAGATCGATGAATCTGGTCGCGCATTCCTCCGTGGACCACTCGCGAGTCCGAACCCCCGGGCGAATCTCCAGTACGAGCTACTCCATCCAGTTACAGGACGGCCTGTTCCGATGCACGAGAATGGCTGGCGCTACTCGCGGGAAACGATGGATCAGATGCTGGCAGAAGGACGAATCATCTTCGGTCCTGACGAGACGACGACACCGCGCCGCAAGATGTATCTGGACGAGCAGGAAGATCAGGCGATTCGTTCGCTCGTCGTACAGGAGCGTGCGAGTGCGACGGGAGCTTTGATCGATCTGATGGGCGCCGACGTCTTTGACAACCCCAAGGACATCGGCGTGCTGTGCAAGTGGATTAACGCCGTAACTCAAGGCAAGAAGGACGCTATGGTCCTCGACTTCTTTGGAGGTTCCGGTTCCACAGGGCACGCGGTGATGGCGCTGAATGCCCTCGATGGGGGACACCGGCGTTTCATCCTGGTTCAGCTTGATGAATCGGTGGCAGAGAGCTCAGGTGCAGCCCAGGCCGGATACACGACGATTGCGGAAGTAGCGAAGGAACGACTGCGGCGGGCGGGGGCCAAGCTCGTCGACGAGGCCGGGATTCTCGCGGACTCTGTCGCTCCAGGGTTTCGAGTTCTCAAGGTGGACACAACAAACTTGACGGACGTGCTGCGTACTCCCGACGAGACTGAGCAACAGACCCTTTCCGGCTTAGGGGACAGCGTGAAGCCGGACCGCTCGGGTGAGGATCTGCTGTTCCAGGTGTTGCTCGACTGGGGTCTCGAACTGACGATGCCCATCAGCGTGGAGAAGCTCGAGGGCCATGAGGTCTACCTCGTCGAGGACGACGCTCTCGTCGCCTGTTTCGATTCGGAAGTGAGCCCGGAGCTGGTGCGGGCGATCGCGAAGCGTGAGCCGCTGCGGGCGGTATTCCGCGACTCCGGTTTCGCCTCCGACGACGCTCGGATCAATGCGGAACAGATCTTCCATGAGATCTCCCCGGCGACGGATGTGAAGGCCATCTGACACTGATGAAGCTTCAGTTCAAGATTCAGCAGTATCAGACCGATGCCGTGGACGCGGTTGTCGAGGTCTTCGCCGGACAGCCGAAACATGATGGTGTTTCCTATCGGATCGATCCGGGCAGGGCGAAGCCGGCCACGGCTCCGATGCTTTTTGACCCGAGTGCGACTTCGGACTCGGGTCTGCGAAATGCCGAGATCGCGTTGACACCAACGCAGCGGCTAGAGAACGTTCAGCACGTTCAACGGTCGCGAAACCTGCCGCTGTCGGACAAGCTGGTGGACAGCAAAGCCGCTCCGGGTGCTCCTAATCTCGACGTCGAGATGGAAACCGGTACCGGTAAGACCTACGTCTACATCAAAACGATCATGGAACTGCACAAGCGGTACGGCTGGTCGAAATTCATCATCGTCGTCCCGTCGGTCGCAATTCGCGAGGGGGTGAAGAAGTCAATCGATTTGACGGCCGAGCACTTCCAGCAGACGTACGGCAGTAAGCCTCGGTCGTTCATCTACAACTCTGCCCAGCTGCATGAGTTGGAGCGGTTCAGCTCGGACGCCGGGGTGCAGGTGATGATCATCAACATTCAGGCGTTCAATTCGACGAGCAAGGATAACCGCCGCATCTACGACGAACTCGACGACTTCCAGTCGCGGCGTCCCATCGATGTCATCAGCGCAAACCGTCCCATCGTGATCATCGACGAACCGCAAAAGATCAGTGCACCAAAGTCATTGGAAGCACTGTCGCGATTCAATGCACTCATGGTGCTGCGCTACTCGGCAACTCACAAGGTCGAGCACACCAAAGTTCACCGCCTCGACGCGCTCGATGCCTACAACCAGAAGTTGGTCAAGAAGATTGCGGTGCGAGGCATCACTGTGAAGGGATTGGCCGGCACGACGGCTTACCTGTACCTCGATGCCATCGAGATCGCCAAGGGCGCAAAACCGCGGGCCCGCGTGGAGATCGAGGTACAGACCAAAGGTGGGCCGATCGCGCGCCAGGTTAAGCGCCTTGATGTGCGTACCAACCTCCATGACATCTCCAATGGCATCGAGGCGTACAAGGGCCTCTTCATCACCGACATCGACGCCAACCGCGACGTCATCGAACTCAGCAACGGTGATGTCGTCATCGCTGGACAGCTCTCTGACCGTGACGTCACCGAAGAAGCCAAGCGCCGCATTCAGATCCGTGAGGTGATTCGGGCGCACCTCGATAAGGAACGGGAGCTGTTCACCCAAGGCGTTAAGGTGCTATCGCTGTTCTTCATTGACGAGGTGGCGAAGTACCGCGATTACGACCGCGAGGACACGCTCGGCGACTATGCCCGGACCTTCGAGGAGGAGTACGCCGCGATCGTCGATGAGACTCTCGGCGAGCTCGAGTTCGACGTCGCATCCGCGGCATACCGGGCGTATCTTCGCCGCGACAACGTGCATGCCGTGCACGAGGGCTACTTCTCGATCGACAAGAAGACCAGGCATGCGGTCGACGGGCCAGTGCACACGACAGGTGACGAAAAGGGCCAATCCAAGGACGTCGACGCCTACGACCTGATCCTCAAGGACAAGGAGCGGTTGTTATCGCTGGCCGAGCCGGTTCGCTTCATCTTTTCCCACTCCGCCCTTCGGGAAGGCTGGGACAACCCCAACGTCTTCGTGATGGGCATGCTCAAGAAAAGCGATAACACCGTATCGCGGCGACAAGAGATCGGCCGCGGCCTGCGCTTGGCCGTCGACCAACATGGCGAACGTATGGACAACCCCGTCACGGTGCACGACATCAACGAGTTGACAGTTGTCACCGACGAGTCCTACACCGACTTCGTCGCAGGACTACAAAAGGAAATCTCCGACTCGCTGGCTGCGCGGCCACGCAAGGCAAGCGTGAAGTTCTTCACCGGCAAGACAATTCAGACCGAAGACGGCGAGTCGCTAGTCGAGGAAGCCCTCGCGCAGGCGCTCTATAAGTACCTGATCAAGAACGACTACCTGAACGAGGATGACACGCTTTCCGACGAGTACAAGGCAGCGAAAGAGGCTGGCACCCTGGCAGAGCCGACATCCGAGGCCCTGAAACCCGTGCTCAAGTTTCTGTTGCCCTTGGTCGACTCGCTGAACATCGATGTCCCGGCCCCAACCGACGACCGCAAGCCCAAGAAGATCCCGCTCAATGAGGCCAACTTCGCCAAGAAAGAGTTCCAGGCCCTGTGGCGCCGGATCAACCAGAAGGCCGTCTATCAGGTCGAGTTCGACTCATCCGAGCTCGTCACCAAGTGCATTCACGCACTCGACAAGCATCTCAAGGTCGCCGCGATGCAATACGTGGTCCAAGCTGGCACGCAGCGCGACGCCCTCGAAGCTGACGACCTCACCAGCGGCGCCGGGTTCGACGTGGCCAGCACTACAACCCACACCGCGACGGTGTCGGCCGCGTCCCAGGTCAGGTACGACCTACTCGGTGAAATCACGGAAAAAACTCAGCTCACCCGTCGTACGGCGGCGGCAATCCTCAGCGGAGTCACCCCGGAGACGTTTGCCAAATTCCGGCTCAATCCGGAGCAGTTCATCACCGAGGCCGCCCGACTCATCAACGAGCAGAAGGCAACAGCGATCGTCGAGCACCTGACCTACGACGCGCTCGAAGACCGTTTCGACACAGCGATTTTCACAGAGAACCAGACCAAGCAGGACCTCACCCACGCTGGCAACAAGCTGACCAAGCACATCTACGACTACGTCGTCACAGACTCCAAGGTCGAGCGCGACTTTGTCACCGAGCTCGATACCAGTCAGGAGGTTGCCGTCTACGCGAAGCTGCCACGCGGATTCTTCATTCCGACCCCCGTAGGTGACTACAACCCAGACTGGGCCATCGCGTTCACCGAGGGAACGGTCAAACACATCTACTTCGTCGCCGAGACCAAAGGCTCACTCTCGTCGCTTCAGCTCAAAGGAGTCGAGGACGCGAAGATCGAATGCGCCCGGAAGTTCTTCGCGTCGCTGAACGAGAAGAACGGCGAGAACGTCAAGTACGAGGTTGTCACCGACTACACCGAGCTGATGCAGCTCGTGACGACATGATCAGGGGTGTGTCCAAATGACGGAAAAGATGCTGGGATCTGTGGGCATCGTCGATTGCTGGCAATGCGAGATATCAGAACGTGTCGAATTGGTCTGCCAACGGCGCTGTGGGTGCTCGACCACGTGGCTCTTCTGACGATGGGAGGCAAGCCACCAGTATTCGGATTCTGCGACGGCCATCTTGTCGGTGCTCCCCGGTAAACTTCGCTGGTGATTTCACCGGCCAACCGGGCGCGGTGACGACACGCTCACCGAGGAGCACCGTGGCAGACACCAAGGTCATTTTCATCGCCTTCGCGATCGAGGACGAGCGTCAAAGGGACTTCCTGAAGGGTCAGTCCCTGCACCCCCGCACGCCCTTCGAGTTCATCGACATGTCGGTCAAGCAACCGTACGAGTCCGAGTGGAAAGACAAAGTGCGGACGCGGATCCGTCGCTCGGACGGAGTGATCGTGCTGGTGAGCAAGAACTCACTGACGTCCTCGGGGCAGAAGTGGGAGATCCAGTGCGCCAAAGATGAGGGCAAGCCGATCCGGGGGATCTGGGCGTATAAAGACGACCGCACCAACATTTCGGGGGTGCCCACGTACACGTGGAGCGATGAAAACATCAGCAACTTCATCGACTCCCTGTAGGTCGTCGTGCGGAAGGCGCTGATCGTCGGAATCGACCACTACCCATACATTGGGGACCTCAGCGGGGCGGTCAACGATGCCCACGCTGTGAAGAACGTTCTCGAGCGGAATGCCGACGGCACGCTGAATTTCCCCACCCCGCACCTGCTGGTCGGGACCGGCCCTGGGGCCGAGGTTACTAGGCTCGAACTCAAGGAATCGGTCCGGAAGCTTTTCGCCGATGACGCCGATATAGCACTCTTCTTCTTTGCCGGTCACGGATACATCGAAGACACCGGAGGCTTCCTTTGTGCCAGCGACTGCCAGTCAGGCGACGACGGTCTGTCGCTGGCAGAACTAATGTCCTTGGCCAACTCGTCGAAGGCAAAGAATAAGGTCATCATCCTGGACAGTTGTCACGCGGGCATTGCGGGAACAAGCGCCCTCAGCCAGAACGTTGCCGAGATTTCCGATGGTGTCACTATTCTCACCGCGTCGACCGCTGACCAGTACGCGATGGAGACGCCCGGAGGTGGATCAGGCGTTTTCACGAGCCTGTTCGTCGACGCTCTCAGTGGAGCTGCCGCGAACCTCGTAGGAGCAATTACTCCTGGAAGCGTCTATGCGCACATCGACCAATCGCTTGGGCCTTGGGCGCAACGCCCAGTTTTCAAGACCAACGTAAAGACCTTCATCTCATTGCGGGAGGCTACTGCGCCAATTGAACTGGCTGAGCTGCAGCAGCTGACTGACATATTCCCCTCTCCTACAACCGTATTCAGCCTCGATCCCAGCTACGAGCCGCACCGCTCCGGCTTCGAAGATCCTTCGGTTCCAGCGCCCGATCCGGCCCACACGGCTGTCTTCGCGGTACTGCAAAACTATGTCAAGGTCAACCTCGTGAGGCCCGTCGGTGCCCCACACATGTGGCACGCGGCGATGGGGTCACACGGCTGCGAGCTGACTGTACTTGGCCAGCACTATTGGAAACTCGTCGACGACGGCCTCATCTGATGTCCACCGAAAGAGATGTCCAGGCACGTCTGGACACGCCCGAACTCATGGAAAAGCTCGCCGCTATCGAGCATGAACGATGGGCTCATTGGCAGCAATACATGCATGACCAGTGCCAGCGTGCGAAGGACGGGTCTTTGATCATCCCCGCTCATTTAGCAAAGCGTTGGCAAACCCAGATCGAGACCCCCTACGAGAACTTGAGCGATTCGGAGAAGGATAGTGATCGTGAACAGGTGAGGCGCTACTTGCCGATCATCGGTGCGGCCATCAAGGCGCCCGCTGCGGAGGGGTAGGCGGCGCGATGCCCAGAGCTTCATGGAGACGTTGAAGCAGCAAGTTGACAATTACATGGAGGAAGCCAAGCGGGACAGAAGGAGGCTGGCTTCAAAGACAACACCCTGGGACAAGCCATCATCAACGAAGGAGCTGAAACGGCAAACCCCAGGATTCGCTCGCCTGACCTTGATTCGCCGGCATTGCTGTCTCGTGAGACGCCAAAATTTCGCATAATGAATGGGTCGATGATGAGTTCACCCGGCTTGGGGTCCACCATGTCGACAAGGGCTCGCACGACGTTTCGTGGAGTGAAGAATTGTCCCTCGGGGCCACGCAGGGCGGGTCCGATGAAGACTTCGAATGCTTCGCCGATGGCGTCTCGCTCCGCCTGCAGCAGACTGTATGTCTGAAGTTCCCCCACGACGTAGGCGATGCTGTTTTCGTCCAACGAGATCGTGTCGGACTCGCCGAAAACATCGGGGTACTCGATTTTTACGTTGTCGAACAGATCGAGGATGCGTTTGTAGACGTCTCGCGGTTCTTCGTTGTGTCCAAAGCGGAACTGGACCATATCGTTTGAGCCGGAGTTGATCTCATCGAAGATCTTGCAGAACAGCAGATTGATTACTTCTTGTGCGAGCGGCTCGTCGCGCGTGATGCCGGGAGCATTGCCGGCCAGGTGGTTGCGTATATCCCGGAAGACCGACCGCAGGTTGCTGGGCTTAACCAGGTCTTTCTTACGGTACAACCCAATATCTTCGACCCTTTGCCCGTAACGGGGAATGTTGGGGAGGGTCTCGAACTTCCGTGTGCCGTCTTTGGTGAAGACCTTCCGGACGTACCAGTGGTCTTCACCGTTGAACCAGACCCCAATGTCCGCGTTGGACATGTCCAAGTAGCGTTTGAGCTGCTCGGTTCCATCTTTGCGGTTGCGTCGTTTGCACTCGACGACCAGAGTCACGTTCTCAGCGGTGTGCTTGTCTGACGAGAACACGGTGATGTCAACCGGGTACTTTTTCGACTCGCTGGGTGAGGTGGCTACCCGCCATTGAGGGCGGGTGCGCAGGTGTGAGATGGGGTAACCGAAGTCCTCTACCAGGCGCCGGCTCATTACCTGCACTGCTTCGAGTTCCTCGGGAGTTGCCTGCACCATCTTGCCGGACACGTAGTCGCGGATGGTGCCCCGCTTAATCGTCTCGACCTCGGTGATGGTGCTGTCGCCGTCATCGCCGTCATCGCTCATGTCCACCTCGGCCGCCACCGGCTGAGGATAGCGTTTTGCCTTCGCAGGTCCTGTTGCGACTCACCCTTGACCCGCCCCATCTGCGCTTTCTTCCCGACAAAGCGCCAGACCAGTGCGTGTCAGTCGAGGTCGAGGCCATAGCCGGGGTCGACGTGTTCGCGTTCTCGGTGGCGTGTGACGGTGCGAGCGAGACGTTGCTTGGTTCGCCAGCCGTGTATGGCGAGGTTGCGGTGGCGGTCGGCTTCGGCTGCTAGTGCGGGGTCTTTGATGTCGGGCGCGGGTCGGGTGTTTTCAGACCAGGGGAGTGCGAGTCCGTCGAGCAGGCGCCGGCTGGGTCCGGGCTCGCCGTTATCGATGAGGATGAGCCGGCCGTGGGCGTCTGCCAGGGCAGTGGCCACCGTAGCGAGGTGTGCAGGGTCGGCGGCTGCGGCCTCCTCGATGACGATGACCGCGCCGCGGGGGGTTTCATGATCGCCGGAGACATACTTGGCGAGTTGAGCCAGGCTGATGCGGTCGAGTTGTGGCGTGGCGGTGATGACTGCGTGTTGGCGGTTTGCGGCCGCGGCCGTAGTCGCGATCTTGGCGGCGACCTCGGGGGTGTAGCGCGCAAAAGGCAGGGTGGCCACGACTCTTGGGGTGTTCAGCGAGATCGCAACCGGATCGGTGGATGGCTCCGCCCCCGGCAGGGTGAGGGATTCTCCGTGGCGATTGGCGGCGGCCAGTACCTCGACGAGAGCAACATCGGAAGCGTGCTCGGCGGGCTGCGGATCGGGCACGGCGGCGGTGGGGGCCAGCATGTCGGCGATGCGCCACCAGAGGGCAGCGGCGGGCATCTCGTCGGGGAGCGGCCCTTGGCGTGCGGCGTCGGTGAGGAGTTGGTGAATGTCGTCGGTATGGGCGGCTTCTGCGAGCTGTGCGGCCAGTGTGGGCCAATAGTCGTCGGCGCGAATGCGGGGGTCGAACGCGTCGATCTGGTCATGCCACTGTGTGGTGTCGGGCCGGTGGTGTTCGAGGGCGTCGATGCCGTGGCGCTGTAGCAGGTCTTGTACGGCGCGGGTGGCCACTGGGTACTGCGGGGGGCCGGTGAGGCGGGTGTCGGCGGCCTCGACGGCGGTGGCGGCCCGGAACACGGCGATCTCGGCGGTCAGGGTGGGGTTGGTGGCGGTGATCAGTGGCCGCGCCCAGGGCGGGGCGGTCTCCGTGGTCCAGGAGCGGGCGTGGTCGCGGATCTGGTCGGCCAGGTCGGTGACGAGGTGTTCACGGCGGCGCAGGTAGTCACCCCAATGCGGGTTGTCGGCCAGAGCGGTGGGGATGGCGGGCAGCCAGCGCAGCGGCCCGCAGTCGCGGCCGTCGCTGCCGGTGAGGTCGATGCGGTAGTCCAGGACCGCGGCCGGGTCGGCGGCATCGTCGAGGCCGCCGCGGGCGTGCGCTGCGGTGAGCAGTTGACCCGGATCGGCACCGGACAGTGCCCGGATGGCCAGGCGGCGGCGCAGGACCGGCCACGCGGTGCAGGCCGAAAGACCGGGGTGCACGGATTCGGCGAGAGCGTCCAGGCGGGCCCGCGCCCCTTCACCGAGTTGGTGTTCAGCGGCGGTCGCGAGGGCGTCGGTGAACATGTCGGCGGCCGCGGCCAGGCGGCGGCTGGGGTCGGCGGCCGCTCGGGCGGCGGTGGTGGCCGAGACCTGGGCACCGTCGCGGGCCACGATCCGGGACAGGACATCAACGGCGGTGTCGGGGTGGGTGGCTTTGGGCGCGAGGATGCGGTGCGGGTCGGTTTCGGCGGTGGACAGGTAGAGGTGGTTTTCGGCGCGGCCGCGGGTGAGCGCGACGTAGAGGTGCTGGCGGGTCAGGTGTTCGGCACCGACGACGTGGCAGGCGTGCCCGGCGGTGGAGCCTTGAGCGGCGTCGATGGTGGCCGCGTAGCCCAGGGTCACGTGGTCGGTGACGTAGTCCGCCGGCAGGGTGATCTCGCGGCCGGTGCCGCGGTGGCGCGCCTTCAGCGCCCCGTCCGGGGCGATGTCGACGATGGTGAAGGTGTAGCCGTTGCGGACGTAATCGGTGACCGACAGGGGCAGCTGGCGGTTGTTGCGGCGGGTGCGGATGACGTCTCCGACGCTGGCGGTCAGGCCATCGGAGAGCATGGTTTCGCGGCCTGGCGTCGCGTGCGGGTCTGCCTCGAGCGCCGCGGCCAGCCGTGCGGTGCGGGCTCGAGCGTTGAGTTCGTTGACGATCGCGTTGGTGGGGGCCAGCAGCAGACTGTCGCGGCCGGCGTCCTGGTCGGCCTGCCAGGCGGTGAAGGCGGCGTCGGCGGCGGTCTGTTCGGTGCCGATGTGGATGCGGCCGGAGTCGAGGTAGAAGCCGATCCCGGCGGGGTCCCCACCACGCAGCGCAAGCGACGCGGCGGCTTCAGCGCGAGAGTGAAACCGCACCACCTCCGACAGCGTGAGGGCTCCGGTATCGGTGGCGATGTCACGCAGCACACCGCCGGCAGAGATGGACGCGAGCTGGCCGTCATCACCGACCAGCCGCACACTCGCGCCTCTGCTGAGGGCGTGGCTGATCATGGCGTCCAGACCGGCGGTCGAGGCCATCCCGGCCTCGTCGACCACGATCAACGTCTGCGGTCCCACCTGGTCGAACCAGTCCGGGGTGCCATAGATCGCGGCGTTGTTCTCATCGGTGCAATGCACGTACTTGTCGAGGGTGTCGGTCCTCGCGCCCAGGTCCTCGCCGAGCACGATCGCCGCGGCCGCGGTGGGGGCCAGTCCGAGGACCTGTCCGCCAGAGCTGCGCCAGGCGTGCGCCAGGGCGGCCATGGCGGTGGTTTTGCCCGCCCCGGCCGGCGCCAGCGCGAGCGCGACGCGGCGGCCGCCGAGGGCCATCTGAGCGACCAAGGCGGCTTGTCCCTCGTTGAGGGTTTTGCCGCGCGCAGCGGCATCCGCGAGCGCCAAACCCACGTCCGCGGGGGCCGCGACACGGCCATCGAGTTGGTGCGCCGCGGCCCGGATGCGGGCCTCGGCGGCGAGGACTTCCCGGCTGGTGAACGTCGCGGTTCCGTGACGGCTATAGACGCTGGAACCGTCGCGGCGACGCAACGCGACGGGCTCACCCAACTCGGCGTCGTCGATGCGAGCGTGCGGCACCGAAAACGCCTCGGACAGTGCGGTGGCGGTGAGCCGTTCGACAAGCTGCGACACGTGTGCGACACCCTCATTGCGCATCACTCGCAGCGCTTCGGCGCGCACGTGATGACGTTGCCAGGTCGCGCGCGATTCGGACACGGTGGCGATCAGTGCGCCAGCATGCGACGCCACCCATTCGTCGGTGATCTCCGGTGTCGTGTGGCCGCGTTCGGTGGCCAGGACGCCGGCCAGCATGCGCTCTACTCCGTCGTGGCCCAGGACCTCGACGGCTTGGTGGCGCCAGGTGTCGCGCTGCTCGGCCAGCGAGCGCGGTTCGTGTTTGGCTTCGCGCGATTCCAGGGTCGCTTGTTGCGCCAACGCGAGGGACTCGATAGTGGTCGGTTCGCGGCCGTGATCGTGCTGAAACTGCTTAGCCAACTCGGCGGTGCGAGCCTTGATCGCGATACTGCGACTCGACCAGCGCGTCATCAATTTCGCGGACATGCCGACGATCTCGCGCACGGGTCGTTTACCGCGTCCACGGGAGGCCTCGGCGAAGTGCACACCGAGGCGGTCGATGGTGTGGGCTTCCATGCGGGTGTTGTACATCTCCGAGGCCGCCACGACGAGCCGGTGCAACGGTTGACCATCGAGGGCGAGCCAGCGGCGCACCCCATTGTGATCGAGGTAAGACACCTTGTTGGAGATCGCAACATGGGTGTGCAGATCGGGGTCCCCGGCGCGCGAATCGCGATGAGTGAACACCGCGGCGATGAGCCCTTCGGTGTCGACCTGAGCGACACCGTTGGTGCCGGTACGGGTGAAAGCGGCGTTGTCTTGCAGCCACTCCAACACGTCGGCCACCGCGGCCTCGTGAGCGGCCTCGATCTGCTCGGAAATCTCCGGCGGGGCAATGGCCCATAGCGCCGAAATCGACTTCACCGGAGAGAACGTCAAGTCATAGCCGGCCACCGCTGTGGTGCGTGCCCGAGTGGCGCGGGCGACGAACCCAGACAGCTCCCGCTCATCGGCCGGGGCGCGGCCAAACTGCTCGGCGAACATCTCCCTGGCCACCCGTGTACGGATGCTTGCCCGCACGTCATCGTCGATGGTCGCAGAGCCCGCCAGACCGGCCTCGATGTTGTGCGCGCGGAACGCTTTCCCGACACGGCGGGTGAACTCTGAGGATTCCTCCCGCACCGCGTATTTGCGGCCCAGCTGGGTGGCTGCGATGGAGGGGCGAACATTCAATCGGGGGGACAGATGGTCAGAAATCTTGTCGGCGTTGGGGTGCAAACCCAGCCCAAACAGGGCCTTCATTTGCTCCTCGGTAACCACCGATCCGCCTTCGACGGTCCACACCTGTTGGCGCACTTCGTCGCTGACTTCACGGGCTCCGGTGTCGGCCAGCGCGGCCAGGCCGCGGCCGGCCCAACGCCCCGGTGATTCGCCCTTGGCCGAGTAGTAATCAGCCAGGCTTGAGCGGCCTCGCTGGGTGCTGTCGGCGGCCGCGACTTGCCGCACCAGGTACAGGTAACCGTCCCCGGCGGTCAGCTTGTGCATCGACATCACCGCCGAACACACCCCTCGGCCCGCATGCGCACGACGCTCTCAAGTTCAGCCTTGCCGAAGCCACCACCAGAGCCAACATTCCCCACCGCCGTTACCAAACCGTGACCTTAATGCAAGAGGTGTGTTGGGTTTGAGGTCTGTGAAAACGGGGGTGTGAGCGAGGGGAGCTGAGGTGAGGCATGGTGCGTGGGGGCGTGCATAGGTGAGAGGCGTTGAGCAGAAAGTGAATTGGATGACGAGACATGGGGTTTGCGGCGAGTGCGATGAAGGCTGAGGTGGTGTGTAGCGGTGGCGAAGAATCCACCGCCACGGCTATCGTGATGGTCACCGGCTGGGTTCTGATGCGCGTGAACCCGCTGTGGCTCACCGGCTCGGCTGAAAAAGCCCCGGCCCGCCCTGTTTGGCAACCACTAGGAAGTGGTTGTCGCTCTTCACCTCGGACCGACCGCCACCTGGCCGATCTGCGCGGCCCGCGCTGAGCGCGCGGGGATGCGTGCAAACGCTACGGTTCGCAGCGGCGTGCGTAGATGGCGCGTGCTGCGCGTCGTTCGGCGTTGGCGGTCTCGGTGTTGAACACAGCAGCCAGCTGGGCGTAGCCGTCCTCGACGCGAGGTTCCTCGGTCGCCTGCTCGCCCCCTGGTTGCGACTCGTTAGGGGTAGGCGTCGACATGGGCTCAACGATAGGCCGCTGTCGTTGCCCTGGACGTGTGATGGAGACGGTCGAAGAGGTCCGCTGGTCGCGCTGAGCAAGTACGCGCCGGATCTCCTCGCGGGCGGCGGTGATCCGGGCCCGCGCTGCGTCCGTGAGTTGCGGCGTCTGGTCGATGCTGACGGCGGCGTAGCCGCCGGCCTTTTTTGGTTCCTCGGGAGGTGCCCACGACAGTCGTCGTAAGCGGCTCGATAGGAATGCTCCGGGATTGGCGATGTGATCGGGCCAGGTCCACCCTCGGGTGCGCATGTCGGCGTTGAGCGCGTCGTTGACCGCGCGTGCCGTCCACACTGTGGGGTCGATGCCGGCGGCGATCAGTGCATCGCAGATGGTGCCGATGTGGGCGCGGTCCAGGCCGTGTGTGGTGGCGACGAGCCCGGCGGCCAGTTTCTGGATGGCCAGTGGCCGCGAGGTGGCTCGCCACCGCGGCGCTGGCCGGCGCTTCGGTGTGTTGGTGCAGATCGTCTTGGCGTGCGCGCTTGCGCGCACGCTTGGTGAGTAGCTCCCTCCGGGAGTAGAAGAACTAACACCGCCTGACGGCGGTAGGTGGAAATCATGCACAACCGGGCGGGGTGTTGGACGGGCTTCGCGGCGCGGCACCAGGTGGTACACCGAGGGTCGCCGGCCGACGCTGGGGGTGCTTGTCGAGCCGTGGCCGCGCTGGGCTTCTACGGCCCACTGAGAGGCCCGCAGCACCCGCCAGGCGGCGGTCACGGTGCGTACGTCGCACCCCACCTTGTCGGCGATTGTCGCGCGCGTGACAGCGACGTGGCGGCCGGTGGCGTGATCGGCATGCTCGGCCATCACCGTGGCGATCGACAACAGCGTCGCCGTGGTGATCGAGACCCGTGCCTCAGCGCACACCTGACCGAACCCCGGTGAGTGCGCCCAGCTCCGCAGACCGTCGAGCCAGCTGGCGCGGCTGGTCCACATCGGTGCGCGAGGTGCGCAGGCCCCGGCGCGCTGCACCCATTCGCGGCGGCGTTCGTTCGCGAGCGCGCGCACCACATGGGGGCTGGGAGCAGCAGGAGCTACAGCCGTGCCGAGCGGTGTCGGCCACGTACTGCTTGCCCGACGTGATCGGGCGCTGATGAGGTCACGGTTTGCGCACCGATCCCGCGGCGAAGCTGGTGCAGCTTCAAGGCGTGCGCTACCGTGAGAGCTGTCGGCCAAGACAGTCCCTTCGGGGAATTGGGTGCAGACCCAGAACCGAGCTGCTAACTCGGTTCAAAACCTCGACAGGGCCTCGCTACGGCGGGGCCTTCGTCATGTCAGCGGGGTATCCGCACACCAGCTATTCAGATGTCACATCTTGAGGCTCGCCAATCAGAGATTTGAGCCTCGACGTCTGCTGTCACATCGCCAGCGGCAAGGCCTCCTCGCCTGGGGTGAGGGTGCGGGCGTGCTCGGGCAGCCCGACGTGTACGGAGAGGATGTCGGCAATATGCGGCGGCACTTTGTGGCCGGGCGCTTGTGCTGCAAGGTGTTCAGAAACCTCGCGATGCGGGCGGACCATGATCCGCCCGTAGATATCGCCGCGGAGCGCCTGGAGCGCGCGGGGGACGGTCAACGCTGATGGGCTGTTGAGTTCGCGGACATGCTGAGGCAGCCCGGCATACAGGGCGAGTACGTCCGCGACGTACTGAGTCACCGAGGAAGTGCCTGCGGCAGCGGCTTTCTCAACGAGACGCTGGGTGACGGCCGGATGGGTTTTGACCATGTGAGCTGCACGGTCACCTTTGCTTGGGCGAGGCATACTGAACACCCTTGCATCGAAACCCGTTTTGGAAACGCAACGACACGCACAGCGTGGGACGCTGTTTCCAGAACAGCGCTGAATCTTGAATCATGCGTCCTCTGACCACCAGTCGTCGGCTTCGGCGGGAATGAGTTCGTACAGCTCGGTGCTGAGGACCTGGCGTACCGCCTGGGCGCGGGCCTGAGCCCTCAATGCGCTTTGCGTCGACAGGTTCGGGAGGTGGCCACCGTGGCGGCGTGCCCAGTCTTGAATGCTGCGCTCCCCTAAGGTTGCGGCGTTGGCGCGGGCCATCCAGGTGATCTTGTCGACCTCGGCGTCGATGAATTCCGCTCGTTGGGCCTGGGTCCATTCGTCGGGTAGCCCGAGGTCGGTGGTGTAGACCGTTTGGACGGCGCAGTGAATTGCGGGATCAACGGGTGGCGGCATGGTCTCGGACATGCAGGCGTGGGCGCGGCGAGGCCGCGCGGTGCGGGTTGGAAAGCGGCTCATTTCAGCCGGTCTCCGGACGGCCTATGGCTCGAAGTGTGAGCGGAAGCCTTCAAGCCAGTCCGCGCGCGCATAGCCGTTGAGGTTGGCCGGAACCCACGTCTCGGCGTCGTCGGGGCTGTCTGCGTCGCCGCTGGCTACCCGCTCGTGGGCTTCGAGGTAGCCGGCGGTGTGCATCTCATCGGATTGGGAAAAGACGGCCTGCACGGTGTCCAGGTTCGTTTTGAAGTCTTCGTAGGCGGCGCGGCGTTCGGCGTCGGTGGTGTAGTCACCGCCGTATCGCTGCAGCCATGCTTGCCAGTGCTCGGGAGAGCCTGGCTTTGGCGGCGTCGCGGGCATGCTCACCTGGGCCACTTTAGGCCGCGGTACCGACTGCGAGCGGGGCATGCGGAGCTGCATAGCGGCATCGGCCGACCAGCATGTCCAAGAGTTGAACGCCGTTCGACACGGGCCCGTCGATCACCGCTTGCAGAACCCGCCCAAGGGCGAGATCGGCGGTCGGCGCATCCTCCAGGAGCAGATCAAGAAGCTCCTCCGCGGCGGGAGTGTTGAACGGATTGGCTATCAGCTGCGCACACAGCGCGCGGACCTGGGACGTGAAGCCCCGGACCGCACTCACGTCGTCTTGAACCGTTCGTAGCGTTTCCATACTCACCACTGTAGGAGCGTGCGTGCACACATGCAAGCAACTTGCGTGCAACCGGCTTTTGGCGTGCATGTAGAATTGCGTGCATGCCTGATTCGGCCGGAGAGGCTATCGACGGCGGCGCCCTGCCGCTGCGTAAACGGCAGCAGAAGGTGCCGTTGAACACCTATGTGCGGCCAGGCACCCAGCAGCGCATTGAGGTGCTGAAGGACCGCGGGTACGCGGTCACCGACATCGTGGATGCGGCGCTGAACGAGTTCTTGGACCGGGCCGGCGTGCCGCAGTCCGAATAGCGCGCGCTTCACTCCCCCAAGCGACCAGTTTTTCCCGCAGCTTCCTCGTACTGGCCCGTTCGCGCGGTGGGTGGGGGCTGTCAATGGCTCGACCGTGGTCGACCGCGTAGCGGCGGAACGGCCTTGACGGCCACCGCCCACCGTTTCGCCACAATCGAGGCCGAGGAAGAGTGCGTACGCAGTTGAAACGCTCAAGCTTTATAGCGCTATAACGCTTGAGCGCTGTTTTTAGGCGCGTTTGCGGCCGGGGCCGCTATGGGCTGCGGCGCTGCGTTGCAGCTCAGCGACGATTTCGGCCGGGGTGAGCTGTTCGGCGAGCCGGTTGAGCGCCAGGCGAACGACGGCACTGCGGGTGGCATCGACGCGTGGCTTGGTCGCGCGGGCCGCTGCGCGCACGGTCTCGAGGCAGGCGTCCGTGGTGTCGTCGAGGTAGATCGACACTTTCGTGAGATCGGTGCCGGAGGCCGGCGGCGGGGTCGCTGCTGTTGGGGCGGCGGCGGCCGGCTGCGCCTTGGGCGGTTCGGATGTGGTCGCGGGTGCTGATGCGACGGGCATGTCGACCGGCGTGCGACGCGGTTGGTGTCGCGGCGGCGGGATAGTGCGGCGCGATGTGGTCGACTTCGAGCGCATGGCGGTGAGCGAGTCCAGGCCGTCAGCCATTGACGTACTCCTTCACGAAGGTGCTGAGGTCGGTGAGTGCGGCCGCGACTTTCTGTAGCGACTTCGCAGGTGGCGCTTCGGCGGTGATGGCGATGCGCTTCTTTCGTGTCCCTACGTGCAGTGCGGTCGGTATCGGTGGAGCGACCTGCACGGGTGTGTCGGCGATGATGGTGCGCAGTCGCTGAATCTCGGCGGCCGGCGGTGTTGTGGGGACGAAGTTCGGCACGATGACGAGCGGGTAGTCGGCCGCCTCATTGACCAGCTCGGCGGTGGCGTCGAGTTCGGCAGTGCGTAGCGCGGTCGGAGCCAGCACGATGTTGGCCACAGCCAGCGCACCGTGGGCAGCTGGGCTGGCGCCAGGATGGGTGTCGACCACGATCCACGGTTTGCCCCATTCGGAGGCCCATTTTGTGAGGGCATCGGCCATGGTGTTGGCGTCAGGCTGGTGGTCATAGAGATCGGGATGACCGGGGATGAGGTCGGGTTTCTTGAATCCGCGCAGCGGTCGCGGCGCGGAGGCACCCGCTTCCAGTGCATCCAGAAGCCTTGATCGTGGGTGATCTTGGGGGCGATACCCCCACTTGGCTGTCACGCCTCCCCCGTCGTGTTCGAGATCGACGAGAACCGCATCCAGCAGGTACGCCAGCTCGTAGGCCAGGAAAGACTTGCCCACGCCACCCTTGCGGGAGTGGCAGACAGCAATGTTGGTTGTCACTCTAGAATTATAGCGCTTTAACTCTTTAACGCTTAAGTTCTACAGCGTTTTAATGTTTGAATTCTACAGCGTTACAACGTCAGGCGGTGGAAACGGGGGGGTAGCGCTGCGCCGTCTCCAGGGGGTCCGGTTGATCGGGTTCACCATTGCGCGGTCGCGCCGTCCAAGGGGGCGCGTGCACGCATTCCCTGTAGACCTGCATGCACCCAGACAAGAATTAATGACGGGTGCCGAACCCCGCAGGAGAGGAATCTGATCTCGGATGTACGCCGCAATCGTCCCGTTCGGGACTGTGACGAAGGGTTGCGCATGCTGACCGCCTGGGCTGATGAATCCGGGTCGCGTCCAGACCTCGATCCTGGCGCGTACCTGCTGGCTGCGACGTTGTGCGATGACGACGATGTTGCGGAGATGCGCAAGACG
>Ga0265293_10002018_pt1 | contig 42407 bp, 43 predicted proteins | sample Munlanlewell138R_FD_192505 | JGI IMG/M metagenome (GOLD analysis project Ga0265293, IMG submission 192505) | Leachate microbial communities from a municipal landfill in Southern Ontario, Canada - Leachate well 138R | ecosystem: Engineered > Solid waste > Landfill > Unclassified | place: Canada...
ACGACCTCACCACTGCCGACCTGCACCGACACATCGTTGACGACGGCGCGGGTCTGGTAGCGTTTGACGAGGTTCGTGGCTTGGAGTAGGGACATGATTTTAGGGTTCGGTTGTTGGGATTCGGGATTCGGGATTCGGGATTCGGGATTCGGGAAGGAGTGTGGAGCCTCTGGATGGAGTGTCAATACCCTGAACCCTGAACCCTGAACCCTGAACCCCAAATCCCGATCCCCGATCCCCGAATCCCGATCCCCGAATCCCGAATCCCGAATCCCGAATCCCGAATCCCGAATCCCGAATCCCGAATCCCGAATCCCTAGTCCCTAGTCCCTAGTCCCTAGTCCCTGCTTTTTTAGGCTGAATCGTGATGCGCACGCGGTCACCGGGCGCGCCGGTGCCGGCATTGACGTGGTCGCGGGCGATATCGTAGATGATCCGCTCGCTGCGGAAGGTGTCGCCGGCCTGCTTCACCTCGGCCTTCTGCAGCAGGATGATCTGGTCTTCGCCGGCGTAGTATTCCATGCGCAGCGACTGCGCCTCGACGTCCCGGTCCTTGCCGTCCGGGCGCTGCCGGTAGGTGGCCGGGTTGCCCGTGGAGAAGGCCTTGGTGATGTCACCGTCCCGGGTGTGGACGGTGAGCTCGTCGCCGGTCAGCCGCAACGTCCCCTGGGTGATCACGACATTGCCGCGATAGACGCTGACGCCCTTCTGATCATCGAGGTCGGCGTGGTCTGCCTCGATGTGCATGGGCTGCTGACGGTCACTGCTCAGCGCCGCGGCCGGCGCCGGCAGAAAGGCGGTCAGTAGTAGCAGGAGGAGCGGGGCGATGCTCGGGTGCATGGGCTTAACGGGATCCTTGCGGTTGATGGACGGCGCGCACGCGCGACAGTAATTCTACCCGCCCCTGATCCAGATAGGCACGCATGCCGACGGCTTTGACCTCCAGGCCGACGCTGCGGTAGGTCACGGCGGCGTCGGTCTCGGCATAGTCGCGGTCGGGGAAGGCGGTCAGCCGCTCGGTGTAGAGTTCTGCCGGCCGCACGCCCGGCGCGGCGGCACGCAGGATTTCGACGGCGCCGGCGAGCCGCACCTCGGCGCCGCCGGCGCTGAGCCAGCCGGTCTTGGCGCGGATGCGCCAGGGTGGCTCGCCGGGACGGTACAGCTCCAGGTAGGGGTGGGTCAATGCGGTGCTGTCGTCGTCGGGGAAGTGCTCCATGCGCTCGGCCCATAACCGGTGCTGCAGCCATCCAGTCGCGTCCAGTGTCGACAGGTCGACCTCTTCGACGAAGGCATCCGGGTCATGGCGCTGGCTGCCGTCCCGCGGCGCAAGGCCCTCCCGGGTCTGCTGATAGAGCCACCAACTCGACAACGCCGCCAGCACGACGAATAGCAGCACCCCGGCGTTGCGCGGCAGACTCAAAGATAGCTTTCCAACTCGGCCTGGAGTTGCCCGCGAGCCTCGATCAACAGTTCACACACGTCGCGGCCGGCGCCGCGGCCGCCACAGCTGGGCGTCTGCCAGTGGGCGTGTCGTTTCACGAAGGGATGTGCATCCTGCACGGCAATGGCCAGGCCGACCTGGGTCATCACCGGCAGGTCGACCACGTCATCGCCGACGTAGGCCGTGTCCTGCGGGTCGATGCCGAGTTTGGCGACGAGATCCCGGAAACAGGCCAATTTATCGTGCGCACCCTGGTAGACGTGTGCGATGCCGAGGTTGGCGACGCGGTGCTCGACGACTTTCGAGGTGCGGCCGGTGATGATGGCGATCTCCACGCCGTATTTCTTCAGCATCTTGATGCCGTGCCCGTCGCGGGAGTTGAAGGCCTTGTATTCCTGCCCGTCGTCGCCGATGAACAGCGACCCGTCGGTGAGGACTCCGTCGACATCGAAGATGACCAGTTTGGTGCGTGCGGCTTTTTCGAGGATGTCTTTCATGGTTGTTTTTGGGATTCGGGATTCGGGATTCGGGATTCGGGATTCGGGATTCGGGGTTCGGGATTCAGGGTTCGGGATTCAGGGTTCGGGATTCAGGGTTCGGGGTTCGGGGTTCGGGGTTCGGGGTTCGGGTTTTGCCGAATCCCGAATCCCGGCTGCTGAATCCCATATTCATACCACCCCCGCACGCAGCAGGTCGTGCATGCCCAGCGCACCGACCAGGCGGTGCTCGGCATCGACCACCAGCAGGCCGTTGATCTTGCTCGCCTGCATGATGGCCAGTGCCTCGGCGGCCAACATGCCGGGCTGGACGGTCTTGCAGTTGCGCGTCATCAATTCACCGACCGGGGTCTTGTGGAGATTGATCTCACGGTCGACGGCACGGCGCAGGTCGCCGTCGGTGAACACACCGGTGACGCGACCGTCGGCAGCGAGCACCGCGGTCATGCCCAGGCCCTTGCGCGTCATCTCGTGCAGTGTCTCGGTGAGCGGTGCGTCGACGCTGACCTGTGGGATGGTATCGCCGGTGTGCATGATATCGTCGATCAGCAACAGCAGACGCCGACCCAGGCTGCCACCCGGGTGGGCGCGGGCGAAATCCTCGGCGCTGAAGCCGCGCGACTTCAACAACGCGATGGCCAGCGCATCGCCCATCACCAACGCGGCCGTGGTACTGGAGGTGGGTGCCAGCCCGAGCGGGCAGGCCTCCCTCTCCACACTGACGTCGATATTGGCGTTGGCGGCGCGGGCGAGTGTCGAGTTGGCGTTGCCCGTCATGGTGATGAGCGGCACGCCCAGGCGCTTGATCAGCGGCAGGATGGTCAGCAACTCGCCGGTCTCGCCGGAATTCGACAGCGCCAGGACGACATCCGTGGGTGTGATCATGCCGAGATCACCGTGGCTGGCCTCGCCCGGGTGCACGAAGAAGGCCGGCGTGCCGGTGCTGGCGAGCGTGGCGGCGATCTTGCCGCCGATGTGTCCCGATTTACCCATGCCGAGGACCACCACGCGGCCACGGCAGGCGAGGATGTAGCTGCAGGCGCGAGCGAACTGCGCGTCGATACGGCCGGCCAGCGCGCCGACGGCGCGGGCCTCGGTCTCGATGACCGCGAGCCCGAGTGCCTCGAACGTAGATTCGTTCATTGCGACTCGACCCGGGTGGCGCCGCAACGGCTGCAACGGTAGCGAGTCACCAGGCGGCCGGTCTTGACGTCAAAGGGCGTGCCGGGCTCGGCCTTCCATTTATGGAAGCCGCGTCGGCACAGGGTCTTGCCCTGGTGCTGGTCGGCGGCGCGCGGGCGCTTGAACGGTAAGACGTTGCTCATGGGGCCGGAGGTCCAGGCTCGGGCCCGTCATGATACACAGATGCGGCCGGCTGCCAAGACGGCAAGGGGGTGTTGTTGCAGTCCCGCAACAGATCCGGTAGCAGGCGCGGAACCGCCGATGGGCGGCGGATTGCCGTCGAACTGGCTGAACGACGAAGGAAAATGTGTGAAAGGACTGGCAACCGCCCCGCTGGAATGGGACAATCGCGGGGCAAAAGAGCAACATGCAGTTGACGAAAGGTCCGCGCTTGGCAAGACTGTGTCCCGCCGCGGCGTACCCGCAAGGCGGGACGACGGGGTCGACCGGCCGGCCAGGGGTGTGTTGCAGCCATCCTGAAACCTCACCCACCCAGCCTCCACAACGTCGATCAGTCTCGCATGCCAGCAAGCCCCGAACACAGCGGTAACGACAGCCTGGTGAAGGTGCGCGGCATGCGCTTCGCGCGCGGCACCCGCTGGATATTCGACGGCGTCGATCTGGATATCCAGCGCGGCAAGGTCACGGCCATCATGGGCCCGAGCGGTACCGGCAAGACCACCCTGCTGCGTCTGATCGGTGGTCAGCTCAAGCCGCACGCGGGCAGCATCCGCGTCGACGGCGAAGAGGTGCCCAGACTCCGACATGACGCGCTGTACCGCCTGCGCAAGCGCATGGGGATGCTGTTCCAGAGCGGTGCCTTGCTCACCGACCTGAGCGTCTTCGACAACGTCGCCTTTCCCCTGCGGGAACATACCCGTCTACCCGAGGTCATGATCCGCGACCTGGTGCTGATGAAGCTGCAGGCAGTGGGGCTGCGCGGGGCGCGCGACCTGATGCCGAGCCAGCTGTCCGGCGGCATGGCGCGGCGGGTGGCGCTGGCACGGGCGATCGCACTCGACCCGATGATGATCATGTACGACGAGCCCTTCGGCGGTCAGGATCCCATCTCCATGGGCGCGCTGGTACAGCTCATCCGGCTGCTCAACGACGCCCTGAATCTGACCTCCATCATCGTCTCCCACGATGTCCAGGAGACGGCCGCCATCGCCGACTATATCTATCTGCTGTCGGGCGGCCGGGTGGTCGAGCACGGTACACCTGAGGCGCTCAACCGCTCGCCGTCACCCTGGGTGAACCAGTTCATGCACGGCCTGCCTGATGGTCCGGTACCCTTCCACTACCAGGCCCCACCCTACCGGGATGACCTGCTGGCGGGTGTCCAGGCTGGACGCGACAGACGATGATACGGACGCGGGCGACGTGATGGATTGGCTGCAGCGGCTGGGCCACGGGGCGCTGGGGGTGTTCGAGCGCCTGGGGCGGGGCAACCTGTTCCTGTTACAGGTGCTGGCGGGCCTGCCGGGCCTGCTGCTGCGTCCGCGCCTGGTCATCCTGCAAATGCACTCGGTGGGTGTGCTGTCGCTGGTGATCATCGTGGTGTCCGGACTGTTCGTCGGCATGGTGCTGGGGTTGCAGGGCTACAATACACTGGTCGATTTCGGGGCCGCGGAGTCGCTCGGTGTGGTGGTGGCGCTGTCGCTGGTGCGTGAACTGGGGCCGGTGGTCGCGGCGCTGTTGTTCGCCGGCCGCGCCGGCTCGGCGCTCACCGCCGAGATCGGTCTGATGAAGGCCACCGAGCAACTGTCGGGAATGGAGATGATGGCCGTCGATCCCATCCGTCAGGTGATCGGACCGCGCTTTCTCGCGGGATTCCTGTCCATGCCACTACTGGCCGCCATCTTCAGTGCCGTCGGCGTGATCGGCGGCTATTTCGTCGGTGTGGGGTTGTTGGGCGTGGACAGCGGCGCCTTCTGGTCGCAGATGCAGGACAAGGTCGATCTGCACGAGGACATCTACAACGGTGTCATCAAGAGCCTCGTGTTCGGGTTCGCCGCGACCTGGATCGCCGTCTTCGAGGGCTACGACGCGATGCCCACCTCGGAAGGCGTGAGCCGGGCCACGACCCGCACGGTGGTCCATACGGCATTGGCCGTACTGGGCCTGGATTTCGTCTTGACGGCGCTGATGTTCGGGGATATTTGAGACATGGAACGGATCAGAACGATTGAGATTGGGGTAGGGTTGTTCGTCGTGGCGGGCCTGGCGGCACTGTTTATGCTGGCCATGCAGGTCAGCAACCTCAGTGCGATGTCCAATGAACCGGGCTATGAGCTGATCGCCCGCTTCGAGAATGTCGGCGGCCTGAAGGTCCGCTCGCCGGTTTCGGTGGCGGGCGTGCGCGTCGGGCGGGTGGCCGGCATCAGTTTCGATAGTGACGCCTACGAGGCCGTGGTGCGCATGAACATCGAGCCGCAGTACGACCGCTTTCCGACGGACACCTCGGCGCGGATCTTCACCGCCGGGTTGCTCGGCGAGCAGTACGTCGCGCTGGAACCGGGCGGCGCGGAGGACATGCTGAAGGCCGGCGACAGTATCCGGATGACGCAGTCGGCGCTGGTGTTGGAGCAGATCATCGGCCAGTTCCTGTTCGAGAAGGCTGCGGAGGGGAGCAAGAAATGACCCGGGCGACGGTGTTGCGGATGCCGGTGCTGCTGTGGGCGCTGCTGCTGGGCGCAGTAGCGGTCGGGGCGACCGTGGTGGAGGACCCCGGCGCCCTGGTGCGCGATACCTCGGACCGCATGCTGGCGGTCCTGCAGGCGCAGCACGACGCCATTGAGGCGGACCCCGCCCGGCTGTACGGCCTGGTGGACGAGATCGTGCTGCCACATTTCGATTTCGAGCGCATGTCACGCTGGGCGCTGGGCAAGCACTGGCGACAGGCGGACGCCCAGCAGCAGCGGGAATTCGTCAATCAGTTTCGCACCCTGCTGGTGCGCACCTACGGCACCGCGCTGCTGGAGTACACCGGTCAGCAGGTCAACTACCTGCCGGTGCGCATCAGTGCCGATGGCAAGGACGCCACCGTCCGCACCGAGGTGATCAAGCCCGGCGCGCCGCCAATCCCGATCAACTACAGCATGTACCTCGGTAACCAGGGTTGGAAGGTGTACGACGTCGTCATCGACGGCATCAGCCTGGTGTCGAATTACCGCACCACCTTTGCCGCCGAGATCAGAAACCACGGTATCGATGCGCTCATCAAGCGCCTCGCGGACCGTAATGCCACGGGCGGTGAGGTGTGAGTGACGGCAGCATCCGGCGTGCGCCGGACGGCCGGCTGCTGCTGGCGGGAGAGCTGAGTTTCGCTACCGTGCCACGGCTGTGGGAGACGTCCCGGAACCTGCTTCGGGAGGATGGCGATCTGCACATCGATCTCAAGGACGTGCAGCGCTCCGACAGCGCCGGTCTGGCGCTGCTGGTCGAGTGGATGCGCGTGGCCCGGCAGCTTGGCAAGCCCATCGAGTTCCTGAACATCCCTGCGCAGATGCTGGCCATCGCCCGCGTCAGCAGCCTCGACCAGATCCTGCCGCTCAGCCGCGGCTAACCGCCGCCCCCGGGCGCCCGCCTGCGCCGGATTGGCCAACGGGCGGGGTTTTTCTATATCATGACTCCTTTTCGACCGCCTGTCGGTCCGGCGGCGGCACCCTCGATCATCGGGACGGGATCAACATGCAAGCGCACGAAATCAAACAGCTCATCGAGGCCGGGATCCCCGGCAGCGAGGTCAGCGTCAAGGGCGACGGCGATCACTTCGAGGCCATCGTCGTCAGTGAATCCTTCGTCGGTCAGAGCACCGTCAAGCAGCATCAGACCGTGTACGGCACCCTGGGTGATCGCCTGCGGGCGGAGATCCATGCCCTGGCCCTGCACACCTATACGCCGGAGCAGTGGAAGAAGAACCCACGTCTGCAATGAGTCCGGAGGCCGCTTGGATAAACTGATCATCAGCGGCGGCGCGCCGCTGCGCGGCGAGATCCGTATCTCCGGCGCAAAGAATGCCGTGCTGCCCATCCTGGCGGCGACCATGCTGGCCGACAGCACGGTGACCGTCGGCAACGTACCGCATCTGCACGACGTCACCACTACCATGGAGCTGCTCGGGCGCATGGGCGTGAGTCTGGTCGTCGACGAGAAGATGAACATCGAGGCCGATCCGCGCACCATCCACGACTTCTCCGCACCCTACGATCTGGTCAAGACCATGCGTGCCTCCATCCTGGTGCTGGGGCCATTGGTGGCGCGCTACGGGCGCGCCGACGTGTCGCTGCCGGGCGGCTGCGCCATCGGCTCGCGGCCCGTGAATCTGCACGTGAAGGGGCTGCAGGCGCTCGGTGCCGAGATCAGCGTGGAAAACGGCTACATCAAGGCCCGCGCCCGGCGCCTGCGCGGTGCGCGCCTGGTGATGGACATGGTCACCGTCACCGGCACCGAGAACCTGATGATGGCCGCGGCGCTGGCCCTGGGCGAGACCATCATCGAGAACGCCGCCCGCGAGCCGGAGGTGGTCGATCTGGCCAACTTCCTCAACCAGATGGGCGCGAAGATCGAAGGGGCGGGGACCGATACGCTGCATATCCAGGGCGTGGAGAACCTGAGCGGGACCGAGTACCGCGTGCTGCCCGACCGCATCGAGACCGGCACTTATCTGGTGGCGGCGGCGATCACCGGTGGACGCGTCAAACTCAAGAATACCCGTCCGGATCTCATGGAAGCCGTGCTGCAGTCACTGCGCGAGGCGGGCGCCATGATCACCGAGGGTGAGGACTGGATCGAACTTGACATGCAGGGTAACCGGCCGCGCGCGGTCGAGGTGCGCACCGCGCCCTATCCGGCCTTCCCGACCGATATGCAGGCCCAGTTCACGGCACTGAATGCCGTCGCCGAGGGTGTCGGCACGATCACCGAGACGGTGTTCGAGAATCGCTTCATGCATGTGCATGAGATGCAACGCATGGGCGCCGACGTACGCGTCGAGGGCAACACCGCCATCACCCGCGGCGTACAGCGGCTCACTGCGGCGCCGGTCATGGCGACCGACCTGCGCGCCTCGGCGAGCCTGGTGCTGGCCGGCCTGGTTGCCACCGGCGACACCGTGGTCGATCGCATCTACCACATCGACCGTGGCTACGAGTGCATCGAGGAGAAGCTCGCGCAGCTGGGCGCGAAGATCCGCCGGATACCGTCATGAAAGGGTCAGGATACAAGATGCAAGATACAAGTCCGTGGGTGTATGTCTTGATATCCACTTGTACCTTGTACCTTGTACCTTGTATCTGCAGCCTATGAACAACACATTGACCATCGCGGTATCGAAGGGGCGCATCTTCAAGGGAACGTTGCCGCTGCTCGCGGCGGCGGGTATCGAGTTGCGCGATGATCCGGAGACCAGCCGCAAGCTGATCCTGGACACCAACCGCGACGACGTGAAACTGGTGTTGATCCGCGCCGCCGATGTACCCACCTATGTGCAGTACGGTGCCGCTGATCTGGGCGTGGCCGGCAAGGATGTGCTGCTGGAACACGGTGGTCGGGGCTTGTACGAGCCGCTGGATCTCGGCATCGCCCGCTGCCGGCTGATGGTCGCCGGGCGGCCCGGGGCTGGCGAGGATGTGCCCCGGCTGCGCATCGCCACCAAGTACGTGGAGAGCGCACGGCGCTATTATGCAGCGCAGGGGCGGCAGGTGGAGATCATCAAGCTCTACGGCTCCATGGAACTCGCGCCCCTGGTCGGGCTGGCGGACCTGATCGTCGATCTGGTCGATACGGGCAACACCCTTGCGGCCAACGGCCTGGTGCCACTTGCACATATCGCCGATATCAGCTCGCGCCTGATCGTGAACAAGGCGTCCATGAAGATGAAGCATGCCCAGGTGATGGGTTTCGTGGAGCGGCTGGATACGGCAGTGGCGGCGGCCCGCCGCTGACGAATGCGTGCCACGCCGGCGGCGCAGACGGCGGCATTTCCGGACCGACAGAAAACGCATGCGCCAGCGTGGGGGAGACACGTATGTTGCAGATCCGACAGTTTGCCACGACCGATACCGACTTCTGGTCCCAGCTACAGGGTGTGCTGGCCTGGGATACCGTCTCCGACGACCGCGTCCACACCACGGTACGCGACATCCTGCGCGACGTGGAGCGCCGCGGCGACGCCGCCGTGGTGGAGTACACCAACCGTTTCGACCGCATGCAGGTCACGTCGCTGGCCGAGCTGGAGATCCCGGCCGCGCGACTGACGCAGGCCCTCGACCGCATTCCCAGCGAACAGCGCACGGCCCTGGAGGTCGCGGCGCAGCGGCTGCGCATCTACGCGGAACGGCAGTGCCTGGAGTCCTGGACCTACACCGAGGACGACGGCACGCTGCTCGGTCAGCAGGTCACTGCACTGGACCGCGTCGGCCTGTATGTGCCGGGCGGCAAGGCGGCCTATCCCTCCTCGGTACTGATGAACGCCGTGCCCGCCAAGACCGCCGGTGTACCGGAGCTGATCATGGTGGTGCCGACACCGGGCGGGGAGCTGAACGAACTGGTGCTGGCCGCCGCCGCCATCGCCGGTGTCGACCGCGTCTTTGCCATCGGCGGCGCGCAGGCGGTCGCGGCACTCGCCTACGGTACCGAGACCATCCCGCAGGTGGACAAGATCGTCGGCCCCGGCAACATCTATGTTGCCACCGCTAAGCGCATGGTATTCGGCACCGTCGGCATCGACATGATCGCCGGCCCCTCGGAGATTCTGGTGGTGTGCGATGGCGAGACCCCGGCGGACTGGATCGCCATGGACCTGTTCTCCCAGGCCGAGCACGACGAGGATGCGCAGGCGATCCTGGTAAGTACCAGCGCCGAATTTCTCACCGCGGTGCGTGCCAGCATGGAACGGCTGCTGCCGACCCTGGAGCGCCGCGCCATCATCGAGACTTCGCTGTCGCAGCGCGGCGCGCTGTTGCTGGTGCGCGATCTCGATGAGGCGGTCGAGGTTGCCAATTTCATCGCGCCGGAGCACCTGGAGCTGTCGGTGGCCGATCCGCTGCCGCTGGTGAAGAAGATCCGGCACGCCGGTGCGATCTTCATGGGCCGCTACACCGCCGAGGCGGTCGGTGACTACTGCGCCGGCCCCAACCACGTACTGCCGACCGCGCGCACCGCACGCTTCTCCTCGCCGCTGGGCGTGTACGATTTCCAGAAGCGCTCGAGCCTGATCATGTGCTCGCCCGAAGGCGCCTCCGAACTCGGTAAGACCGCCTCCGTACTCGCCCGCGGCGAAGGCCTCACCGCCCACGCCAGTTCGGCGGAGTACCGCATACGCAAGAATTGATGCTCCGGGAGGGGAGTACTTCAACCGCGAAGGACGCGAAGGCGCGCAAAGGAAATTAACGGTCTTTGGCCACGGAAACACACGGAACAACACGGAAGAATTTTAAAGGCCCTCTGCAGAAGTCCAGCAAGCGGATGATCGCAAACGGGGTCGAGGTGAAAAAGCGGGGTTCATACGGAATACATGCGTATTCTTAACCGCCGTCCAACGCTGTGAGCGCCGCTGCAGAGGCTTTTGCGGAGGTTCCCTGAGCACAGTCTTTATTCCGTGTTGTTCCGTGTGTTTCCGTGGCCAAGGACGTGTTCTTGGAGTTCCCCTTCGTGTCCTTCGTGGTTGAAATGGGGTTTCGGAGTCTAAACAGAATGCCACGCGACAGCAGAGAAGACATCGAGCACTGGGTGCGGCCGGAGATCCGGGCGTTGACGGCCTATCATGTGCCCGATCCGGGGCAGTGCATCAAGCTGGACGCCATGGAGAATCCCTATGGCTGGCCGGACGAGTTGGTGGACGCGTGGCTGGAGCGTCTGCGCGGCGTGCCGCTCAACCGCTATCCTGACCCGACGGCGCGGCGCCTGCGGGACAGCCTGCGCGCGGCCATGGAGGTGCCGGCGGACATGGGCATCCTGCTCGGCAACGGGTCGGACGAACTCATCCAGATGATCGCGCAGACGGTTACGGCACCGGGCCGGGCGATACTCGCGCCGGAGCCGAGCTTCGTGATGTACCGCCTGATCGCGCAGGTGACCGGCATGCGTTTCGTGAGCGTGCCGCTGGGTGACGATTTCGGTCTGGATCTGGACGCCATGCTGGAGGCCATCGAGCGGGAGCAGCCGGCGGTCGTGTTCCTCGCCTATCCGAACAATCCCACCGGCAATCTGTTCGACGCCGCTGCCGTGCGCCGCATCCTCGCCGCGGCGTCGGGCCTGGTGATCGTCGACGAGGCCTACGCCGCCTTCGCCGCCGACAGTTTCATGGGCACCCTCGGCAGTCATTCCAATCTGCTGGTGCTGCGGACGCTGTCGAAGACGGGACTGGCGGGACTGCGGCTCGGCCTGCTGGCCGGCCCGCCGGCGTGGCTGAATGAGATCGACAAGACACGCCTGCCGTACAACATCGGTGTGCTCAACCAGGCGAGTGCGGAATTTGCCCTGGAACACCGCTCGGTACTGGACGCACAGACCGCGCGCATCCGCGCCGACCGGGCGACGCTGTTCGCGGCGCTGGTGGCGCTGCCCGGCCTGCAGGTCTATCCCAGCGAGGCAAATTTCATTCTCTTCCGCACGCCCGCCGGCCGCGCCGACACCGTCTTCGCCGGCCTGCGGGAGCGTGGCGTGCTGATCAAGAATCTGAATGCCGTTGGCGGTGCGCTGCACGATTGTCTGCGTGTGACGGTCGGGACGCCGGCGGAGAACGCGGCCTTCCTCGCGGCGCTGCGCGCGTCGCTGTGAGTGGTCGGCGGGCGCATGCCGGGGCCCCCGCAGGACTCAGCGCGATGCGTTCGGGCGCTGACCGATCACCGCATCGAGCGTGAAGGCCGCACCATCGCGCAGACCGCCGATGTGCAGCTTCGTACCCGGTCGCAGTTCGGCGATGCGATTCATGGAGTCGCGGGCGTCGCTCACCGGCGCGTCATTCAGCGCGGTGACGATGTCGCCGGGTTGCAGCCCGGCCTGGTCGGCCGGTCCGCTGCGCAGTACGCCGGAGATCAGTACGCCCCGTACGTCCTTGAGGCCGAAGGATTCGGCCAGCGCCGGCGTCAGATCCTGGGCCTCGATGCCCAGCCAGCCGCGGACCACCTGGCCATGCTCGATGATCTGTTTCATGACGCCCTTGGCGAGGCTCTCGGGAATAGCGAAGCCGATACCCTGCGAGCCGCCCGACTTGCTGAAGATCGCCGTGTTGATCCCGATGAGTTCGCCGTGCGCATTGATGAGCGCGCCGCCGGAGTTGCCGGGATTGATTGCCGCATCCGTCTGGATGAAATTCTCGAAGGTGCTGATGCCGAGTTGATTGCGGCCGGTCGCGCTGACGATGCCCTGGGTGACCGTCTGACCAACGCCGAAGGGATTGCCGATGGCGAGCACCACATCACCGACGCGCAGCCGCGCAGAATCACCGATGACGATACTGGGCAGGACGTCGGCCTTGATCTTGAGTACGGCCAGATCGGTGTCCGGGTCCACACCGACGATTTTCGCATCGAGGCTGCGACCGTCGCTGATCATCACCTGGATCTGATCGGCGCCGGATACGACATGGTTGTTGGTCAGGACATAACCCTGGGCGCTGATGATCACCCCCGAGCCCAGGCTGGTCTGCAGGCGCTGGCGTTCCGCACCAAACTGGTCACCGAAGAAGTGTTGGAACAGGGGGTCATTGAACAGCGGGTGGACACGCTGGGTGATGAGTTTTGCGGTATAGACATTGACGACGGCCGGTGCGGCACGCTGCACGGCATCGGCATAGGAGACCGTACCGCTGCCGAGGCCGTCACCGCTGCGCGCACCCTGGTGGCCGACGACCTCGCGCACCTCGACCACTGCGGGTTCCGTATGGAACAGTTCCGGCTTGAGCAGCAGCAGGGCGGCGGCGGCCACCAGACCGACGGTGGCCGACTGGAGCAGAAAGACGATGAGTTTGCGAAGGTTCATGCTTGGGCTACTCTAGAGCCTGCCGGGGGCCTGCCGGCCCGGTCCGCACCGTGGCTCCGGGCGCCGCGGAACGGGGCAGCAGTCTAGCAGACAAACCTGCGCGGCGGCGAACCCGCGCGCAACGTATACGGTGTATGCCATGCTCGACTTGCACGAACTCATCGCCTACAGCGACGGCCTGCTGAACAGCGCGGCGTTCGTGGATTACTGCCCGAACGGCCTGCAGGTGGAAGGCCGTCGTGAGGTGCGCCGGCTGATGAGCGGGGTGACCGCCAGCCAGGCGCTGGTGGACGCGGCCGTCGCCGCGGGTGCCGATGCCCTGCTGGTACACCACGGCTACTTCTGGAAGGGCGAGGATGCACGCATCACCGGCATGCAGCGACGCCGCCTGGCAGCGCTGCTGGCCGCCGACATCAGTCTGATCGCCTACCATCTGCCGCTCGACGCCCATCCGGAACTGGGCAACAACGCCCAGCTCGCCCGGGTGCTCGGCCTGCCGGTCGAGGGCTGGTTCGGCGCGGGGCGCGGCCCCGAGCTCGCCTGCCACGGCCGGCTGCCCGTGGTGCGCGCCGCCACGGATCTGGCCGCCGACATCAGCACTGCCCTGGGGAGGGCGCCGCAGCTCATCACCGGTGGTGATCATGTGGTGCGGCGCGTCGGCTGGTGCACCGGCGCGGCCCAGTCCTACATCGGTGCCGCCGCCACGCTCGGGCTGGACGCCTTCATCAGCGGTGAGATCTCCGAACAGACAGTGCATGTCGCGCGCGAATGCGGTATCCACTTTTTTGCGGCCGGACACCACGCCACAGAGCGCTTCGGTGTGCAGGCCCTGGGCGAACACCTGGCCGCGCGTTTCGATCTTGAACATACCTTCGTGGATATCGCCAACCCGGTATAAGTCATAGAGAAATCGGCATTTCACTTGACCTCGCCTGGGTGTTTGTCGGAAGCTACGCGGTTTTCAGGGGCGCTGGCCGGACACATTTCGACGGGTCGCTTGATCTGACACAAGTCCGGCCAGCCGTCAGTCGTTGTAGAATGACGCGCCTCGCGCAGCCCGAAGGGGCCGGAAAGTTAATTACTAGAAGTAGACAACCCTGGAGAGCCTTAATGAGCACTGATGGCGTAGATACCGGCCGGCGTCGCTTTCTGACCGCTGCCGCCTCGGTGGTGGGAGCCGTGGGGGCCGTGTACACCTTGGTCCCCTTCGTGAAGTCCATGCAGCCGAGCGCCCGCGCGCAGGCCGCCGGCGCCCCCGTCGAAGCGGATATCAGCAAGCTGGAGCCCGGCCAGAAGATCAATGTCGAGTGGCGCGGCCAGCCGGTGTGGGTGGTCAGGCGCACCCCCGAGATGCTCGCCGGCATCAAGTCGCTGGACGGCAAGGTCGCCGACCCCGATTCCGAGGTTCCGCAACAGCCGCCCTACGCCCAGAACGAGTACCGCTCCATCAAACCCGAGGTGCTGGTGCTGATCGGTATCTGCACCCATCTGGGCTGCTCGCCGACCTACCGGCCGGATGTGGCGCCGGCGGATCTGGGCCCGGATTGGAAGGGTGGTTTCTTCTGCCCCTGTCACGGCTCGGAATTTGATCTGGCCGGCCGCGTCTACCGCGGTATGCCAGCACCGACCAACCTCATCGTCCCACCATACCGCTATGTGGGTGACTCGGTGATCCTGATTGGCGACGACCAAGGAGCTGCATAACCATGGGCGAAAGAACCGATAAGTGGCAGGGCGGTATCCTCGGCTGGATCGATGACCGTTTCCCGCTCAGTTCCATGTGGAATGACCACCTGGCCAAATACTACGCACCGAAGAACTTCAACTTCTGGTACTTCTTCGGTTCCCTGGCGCTGCTGGTGCTGGTCATCCAGATCGTTTCCGGCATCTTCCTCACCATGAGCTACAAGCCCGATGCGGAGCGTGCCTTTGCCTCGGTCGAGTACATCATGCGCGACGTGGAATGGGGCTGGCTGATCCGCTACATCCATTCCACCGGCGCCTCGGCGTTCTTCCTGGTGGTGTACCTGCATATGTTCCGCGCCATGCTCTACGGCTCCTACCAGAAGCCGCGTGAGCTGATCTGGATCTTCGGCGTGCTGATCTATTTGTGCCTGATGGCCGAGGCCTTCTTCGGCTATCTGCTGCCCTGGGGTCAGATGTCCTACTGGGGTGCGCAGGTGATCGTGAACCTGTTCGCGGCCATCCCGATCATCGGTGAAGACCTGTCGGTGTGGATCCGCGGTGACTACGTCATCGCCGACGCCACCCTCAACCGCTTCTTCGCCTTCCATGTCATCGCCGTGCCGCTGGTGCTGCTTGGCCTGGTGGTTGCGCACATACTGGCGCTGCATGAAGTCGGGTCCAACAACCCCGACGGCGTGGAGATCAAGAAGCACAAGGACGCCAACGGCATCCCGAAGGACGGTATCCCCTTTCATCCGTACTACACGGTGAAGGACATCGTCGGCGTCGTGGTATTCCTGATCTTCTTCTCGATCGTGGTGTTCTTCATTCCGGACGGTGGTGGGTTTTTCCTGGAACACCCGAACTTCGATCCGGCCGACCCGCTGAAGACGCCGGCGCATATCGCACCGGTATGGTACTTCACGCCCTATTACGCCATCCTGCGCGCGGTGCCGAGCTTCGCCGGCACCCAGGTATGGGGCGTGATCGCCATGGGTGCAGCGGTCGTGATCCTGTTCTTCCTGCCCTGGCTGGACCGCAGCCCGGTCAAGTCCATTCGCTACCGCGGTCCGATCTACAAGACCGCGCTGGCGCTGTTCGTAGTGGTCTTCCTGGTGCTGGGCTATCTCGGCACACAGCCGACCACATCGGGCAAGACACTGCTGGCGCGGATCGGCACGATCTACTACCTGGCATTTTTCTTCCTGATGCCCATCTACACCAGGATGGACAAGTACAAGCCGGTTCCGGAAAGGGTGACGAGCAAATGAGAAAGATAATCCTGAGCTTTCTGATGCTGCTGCCGGGTGCCGTCCTCGCCGCGGGCGGGGGCGTGCATCTCGACAAGGCCAACATCGACGTGGGCAACCAGCAGTCGTTGCAGCGCGGCGCCCGGCTGTTCGTCAACTACTGTCTGAGCTGCCATTCGGCACAGTTCCAGCGCTACAATCGCATGGGACGCGATCTCGGGTTGACCGATGCCCAGGTGATCGACAACCTGATGTTCGCCAGCGACAAGGTCGGTGCGCCGATGACCATCGCCATGACGCCAGCCGACGGCAAGGCCTGGTTCGGCGCAGCCCCCCCGGACTTGTCGCTGATCGCACGTTCCCGCGGTGTGGATTACCTCTACACCTACATGCGGACCTTCTACGTCGACGAGGCGCGTCCCTTCGGCACGAACAACGTGACCTTCCCGAGCGTCGGCATGCCGAACGTGCTGTGGGAACTGCAGGGCGTTCAGAAACCGGTCTACAAGACGATCGAGCGTGACGGCGAGACCCACGACGTGCTGGATCACCTCGAACTGGTCGAGCCGGGCACGCGCACGCCGGCGGAGTTCGATCAGGATATCCGCGACCTGGTCGCCTTCATGGCCTATGTCGGTGAACCCATCCAGCTGGAACGCAAGGCGCTGGGCGTCAAGGTGATCATCTTCCTGCTGGTGTTCCTGGTGGTGGCGTATCTGCTCAAGAAAGAATACTGGAAAGACATTCACTGACAGGCCGTGCGGCCGGCGGGGCGGAGAAGATGTCTCTCGCACCGTTCCGCCAGTCGCCGTTTGTCAGCCGGCCACACACTGCTCGACTACGAGGAGATTTGTCCATGGCCCTAGTCGCCAACCGCCGTTCGGTCATGACGCTGTTTTCGGATGCCACCTGCCCTTATAGCCACCGGGTGCGGATCGTGCTGGCAGAGAAGAACATCACCGTGGAGATCGTCAACATCGATCCGGACAACAAGCCGGAGGATCTGATCGATCTCAATCCCTATCAGACCGTACCGACCCTGGTAGACCGCGAGCTGGTGCTCTACGGTTCCCGCGTCATCATGGAGTATCTGGACGAACGCTTCCCGCATCCGCCACTCATGCCCGTCGATCCGGTGTCACGCGCCAAGGCGCGGCTGATGATGTACCGTATCGACAAGGACTGGTACAGCCTGCTCACCGAGATCGAGACCAAGGGTGAGAAGAACGCCGTTAAGGCCAAGAAGGCACTGCGCGACAGTATCACCTCCAGCGCCGAGGTCTTCGGTGCCTTTCCGTATTTCCTCAGCGAGGAATTCAGCCTGGTCGACTGCTATGTCGCACCGCTGTTATGGCGTTTGCCGCACTTCAAGATCGATCTGCCCAAACAGGCCCAGCCGGCACTCGATTATGCCGACCGTATCTTCCAACGCGAATCGTTCAAGCTCAGCCTGACCGAGCCGGAACGGGAGATGCGTGAGTAGGAGGTACGAGATGCAAGGTACAAGATCCAAGTAAAATATCATCGCCCGCAGACATGGTGTCTGCAGCATTTTTCAACTTGCATCTCGTCACTTGCTTCTTGTATCTGCATTTATGACTTCCAGCCGCCCCTATCTCATCCGCGCGCTCAACGAGTGGATCCTCGATAACCAGCTGACGCCCTATCTGCTGGTCGATGCCGAGATGCCCGGTGTGGAGGTGCCGGCCCGCTACGTCGACAAGGGTAAGATCGTCCTGAATATCAACCCCTTGGCGATCAGCAACCTGCAGATCGCCAACGATCACATCGCCTTCAGTGCACGCTTCGCCGGCACCCCCATGCAGGTGTACATCCCCATCATGGCCGTGCTGGCCATCTACGCTCAGGAAAACGGCCACGGCATGATGTTCAACGAGGATGAGGAGCAGCCACCGCCGGAGACACCGGACGACGGCCCCGTCCGTGGCGGCCGCCCGAGCCTCAAGGTCGTCAAGTAGCCTTCAGCGTATTCCGTCAAGGGCCGGTAACCACGAAGGACACAACGGACACGAAGGAAAATCTTCATCGGTGTAAAAAACAGGTGCATGAGCCGGTCCACTGACGTGGATTAGCGGCTAGCCGCTAATCCACCGTTTCCGGTCTGGCAGTGGGTTACGGCCACCCTACGGTGTCTGATGACCGCCCTGTATCAAGCAGAACGGGTTTTTACATCCATAAGTGTTTCCCTTTGTGTCCTTCGTGGTTGAATTCATTTGACAGCCGGTACGGTTATAGTTGTATCAGTCCAGTTGCATCGTTCCGTCCGGGACGGTCCGGCAGGAGGCGAGCATGATCCGCGTGCATGAAGGCGATATCACGAAGCTCGAGGTCGATGCCATCGTCAACGCCGCGAATGAGTCGCTGCTGGGCGGTGGTGGGGTGGATGGGGCCATCCATCGGGCCGCGGGGGCGCGGCTGCGGGAATACAACCGCAGCCACGGTGGCTGTCTGACCGGCGAGGCGCGGCTGTCGCCGGGCTTCGATCTGCCGGCCAAGTGGGTGATCTCCACCGTCGGGCCGGTGTGGCGCGGCGGTGAGGAGGGTGAGCCGGAGCTGCTCGAATCCTGCTACCGCAGCAGCTTCGCACTGGCCCTTGAGAACGGCGTGCGCAGTATCGCGTTTCCCGCCATCAGCACCGGCGTCTACGGCTACCCCAAGGGGGCCGCGACCCGTATCGCGGTGGCCATCATGCGCGCGTATGAAGACCGCTTCGAGGAGATCGTCGTTTGCTGCTTCAGCGCGGCCGATGCCGCGTTGTATCGGGAGGCGCTGCGGCGGGACTGATCCGGCTGCCCGCCGCTCAATCCTGATATTCGAACAGCTTCACCACGCGCTGCACCCCGCCGACACGGCTGGCGGTGCGGGCCGTAGCGTCGGCCTCGGCGCGTGTCAGCAGACCCATGAGGAAGACCGTGCCGTTCTCGGTCACGACCTTCACCCGGGTCGGATCGAAATTCTCCAGACCTTTGATGCTGAACAGTGCGGTCTTCACCCGCGCGGTGATGAGTGTGTCGCTGCTGCGGGTCATCATCGAGCTCGGCGCGGCCACCTGCACCTCATTGTGCACCCGACGGACCTTCTCGACCTTTGCGACGAGTTCGCCGGCGCGCTGCCGCAGTGCCTCACTCGGGGCCTCACCGCTGAGCAGGACGACCATGTTGATGCTGGTGACGTTCAGATGTGCCTGGGCGCGCAGGTCGGGGTCGTCGCCCAGGGCCGCCTTGGCCTTCAGTTCGATGGCCTGGTCCTCGATGAACGTACCGGCCGTGCGCCGGTCGTGCGCCACGGTGGCGCCGGTGGCCGCGCCGCCGATAAGCACGGGCGCACAACCTTGCACCAGGGCGAGGGCGGCGGCCGCGAGCATGAGGGCGAATGGACGGTTCATGGGCTAGTCCTCCTGTCCCAAGAGTTGGTGATCGATCAGATCGCACAGGCAGTGGATGATCAGGATGTGGACCTCCTGGATGCGCGCCGTGGACATCGAGGGCACGCGGATCTCCACGTCCTGATTGATCAGCAGGTCGGAGATCAGTCCGCCGTCGCGGCCCGTCAGGGCGACGACGACCATCTCGCGGGCGTGTGCGGCGCGGATGGCGCTGACGATATTCGGAGAGTTGCCGCTGGTCGACAGCGCAAGCAGTATGTCGCCCGGCTGCCCGAGCGCGTGCACCTGCTTGGCGAAGATATCCGCGAACTGGTAGTCGTTGGCGATGGACGTGAGGGTGGAACTGTCCGTCGTCAGGGCGATGGCTGGCAGGCCGGGGCGTTCCATCTCGAAACGATTGAGCATCTCCGAGGAGAAGTGCTGGGCGTCGGCCGCCGAACCGCCGTTACCGCAGGCCAGTATCTTGCGTTCGTTGAGCAGGGCGCGGGCCATACCCTCGGCGGCATGCGCGATACCGGGCGCGACCGCGTCCAGTGCCTGCTGCTTGGTCTGGATGCTGTCATTGAAGTGCTGGGTGATGCGTGCGAGCAGGTCCATGGTGTCTCGGGTGTGTCTGGGGAGTGTTCAGGGGGTTGTCTGGGGCCGGATGAAGATCTGGGTCAGGGGCTGGCATCGAAGGCATTGCGGACCCAGTCGATCCGCAGACCGTCGGGCGCGGGCCTCAGCGCGACAACATCGAAGCGGGCTGCCGAACGCGCGGCCTGCGGGTGTCGCTGCAGATAGTACATGGCGCAGTGCACGATGCGGTCCTGTTTATGCCGGTCGACCGATTCCAGTCCGGAACCGTAGCGCGACTGGCGGCGATATCGTACCTCAACGAACACCAGATTGTCTGTGTCCTGCATGATGAGGTCGATCTCGCCGCGACGGCAGCGGAAATTACGTGCGATCAGGCGCAGGCCGTGCGCACGCAGATAGTTGCAGGCGGCCTCTTCAGCGCGTTGGCCCGGTGTCGGTCCGCGGGTCCCTGGTGGGGGCGTCGGGGGTGTCGTCGGTTTGTGCATCAGGATAGTCGTCCATGTCGTCCTGCAGAGGCTCCATGCCGTCGGGTTCGAGCGTGTCATCCTCGAGCGGGTCTACACTGGACACGGTCGGCGGCAGCGGTTCGGGCCGCCCGCTTTTGAATTGCGCCCAGTGCAGATCGCGATGCAGCCGCTGCTGCGGGTCGAGGTAGAGGTCACCGGTCACGCCGGGGTGGCGGGCGAAGGCCCCGCTGCCGAGTCCCTGCAGATAGGGCGTGAGCTGGTAGGCATCGATTCCCATGGCGTACAGGCGCGAGTACTGCCGCGCACGGTCTGGCCACAACCGGTCGAGCAGGGCATGCAGGCCCGCCGCCGGATGCTCCGTCTGCAGTGTCCAGGGCATGTCACAGAAGCGCACCCCGTCCATATCGCGATCGAGGTCCGGGCTGATGACACCGGTGAAGATCTGCGAGGTCGCATACACGGGCAGCCGCGAGGCACGATGGAAGCGCAGCAGCGGCCGCAGCAACCGGCCCTGTTGTGGATAGGCGACCATGAAAATGAAGTCGACGTCCTGACGGCGGCGTGGCTCGAATTCCGGCTGCCGGCCGAGCAGGCGGGTCAGCGTCTGCTGGCGCTGCTCACTGGCATCGATGTTGAGCAGAGCGCGGACCAGGTTCGAGTAGGTGCGCTGATCGGTGCCGTAGGCCTGTCCGTCCAGTACCGTGCCGCCCAGCTCCCGCCACTGCGTGACAAAGGCCTGGTGGACGCGTTCACCCCAGGCACCTTCGGGGTACAGGGTCAGTGCGCGGCGGTGCCCGTCCTGCCAGGCACGGGTGGCGGCGGCGCGGGCCTCATCTTCCGGGGCGAGACTGAACTGGTAGAGTTGTGCCGGCGGCCGGACGGGTTCGGCGAGGGTGTTCAGGGCCAGCACGGGGATGGTGAGGTTGTCGGCACGCGCCAGTTCGGCGACCGCTTCTTTCGTCAGCGGGCCAAGCACGAGTTCTGCGCCCGCGTCGACCGCGCGCTGATAGATGCCCCGGATCTGCGTGTCGTCAGCGCCGGTGTCCCCCCCGGTATCCCCGCCGGTATCATAAAAGCGCAGCTGCACATGCGCGCGCTCCAGCGACTGATAATAGGCAGCGAGTATACCGTCGCGCAGCGCGGCGCCGGCGTCGGCGAGTGCGCCACTCAGCGGCAGCAGCACGGCGATGTGTCCCGGCTGGATCGCCGGCTGGAGGAACAGGCCGCGCATGCGCTCGATGAATTCCGCCGTGGCCGGATGGCCGGGATAGCGCACGCGCCAGTTGGCGAGCGCTGTCTCCAGCCGGTCGGGATCTTCGCGGACGCCGCGCAGCGTCTCCACCAGTTCCATCCAGCCGCTGAGCACGTCCGGTGGTGGCGCGGTGCGCAGGCCGGCGAGCACCGTATCCGGCAGCTGTGACAGCAGGTGCCAGATCGCCTCCTGATTGGCTGTACGTTCCTCCGGTGGCAGCAGGCCGTCGAGCCAGACATGTTCGCGCGCACTTTCCAGGGTATTGCCGGCGGCGGCGTAGGCCGCGGCACGTGCGCGGTGGAAATCCACGCGATAGGCATCCGGCACCTGCGCATCGATCGCCGCAAGGCGCCGCAGGGCGCCCAGGGCATCGCCGTGCGCGCTCTGGACGGCTGCCTGCGCGAGCGTCAGGCGGGTAACATAGGCGGGACTGCCGCTCGGCGGCAGTTGCACCAGCAGTTGCTCCGCCTCGTCGATCAGCTGGCCACGCAGCAGGGCCTCGGCGGCGGCCAGCCGCAGTTCATCACGCTGCGGCGGCGTGGCCTGTGCGGCGGTGGCCAGCAGCCGTTGTGCCGCGGCCCGATAGTCGCCGGCCTCGAGCAGGCGTTCGACCTCGGCGTCCGGCGCAGCCGCGGCGACGGTGTCCGGGCGCTTGGCGGGCGGGGCACAGGCGGCGACCAGCAGGATCAGCAGGCCGATGGCGAGGGCCCGTACGGGATGGCGGCAGGGAGACGGGGGTGCGGTGGTCGTCGACACGGGCTTCGGGCGGCGGTGGAGTGGTGGCCATTGTAACGCGTCTGCGGATGAACCTGAAAAACTCATTTCGGCCCAGAAACACACGGGAGCCCACGGAAGCACACGGAATGGAAAACTTGCGCCATCCCCACCTTCCGTGTATTTCCGTGTGCCTCCATGGCATATGAGGTCCCATATCCTGAAAAAACCAGTTCAGCCATTGGAGCACACGGATGACACTGAAATGACGCTGTGTCGTGAAGCCCCGCCTTGTCACCTGGCGAGTGCGGAGGGCGGTTGTGGGAGGCGTATCATCTTGTCCGTGTATTGCCGTGGCAAATGCAGTTTTTGGGATGGATCGAACAGAGGAGGGCGGCCGTGACCGCAACCGGAACCCTGTACGTGGTCGCGACCCCCATCGGCAATCGCGCCGACATCACCCGGCGCGCACAGGAGGTACTGGCCACGGTGGATCGCATCCTTGCCGAAGACACCCGTCACAGCGGCGCGCTGCTCGCCGGACTGGGTATCGGTACGCCGCTGTTGTCGCTGCACGAACACAATGAGGCCGCGCAGACCGAGGCCATCGTCGCACGTCTGCTCGGTGGCGAGCACCTCGCCCTGGTCAGCGACGCCGGCACACCGTTGATCAGCGATCCCGGTTTCCGCGTGGTGCGTGCCGCCCGTCAGGCGGGCATCCCCGTGGTGCCCGTGCCCGGCGCCAGCGCCCTCATCGCCGCGCTGTCGGTGGCGGGCCTGCCCACCGACCGTTTCGTCTTCGAGGGCTTTCTGCCGGCGAAGGCGCCGGCGCGCCGTGCGCGGCTGCAGGGACTCGTCGCCGAGACGCGCACGCTGGTGTTCTACGAATCCAGCCATCGCATCCAGGCCTGCATCGACGATCTGGTCGAGATCTTCGGGCCGGCACGCCACGCCGTGATCGCCCGCGAGCTGACCAAGGTCTTCGAGCAGATCCAGGGCGGTCCGTTGGGAGAACTGGGTGCCTGGTTGGCCGCCGATCCGAACCGCAGCCGCGGCGAATTCGTCGTCCTGGTACAGGGCGCGGAGCCGCCGGCCGACACCGACATCGCGCCCGAGGCACAGCGCGTGCTCTCCCTGCTGCTGCGCGAACTTCCCGTCAAACAGGCCGCGGCCCTGGCCGCCGGGATCACCGGTGCGCGCCGCAATGCGCTCTATCAGTGGGCGCTGGAGCACACGCAACAGCCATCGAAAGGTTGAATTGCGAAGGCGCGTCTTCCGCACCGTCGCGTTGCAGGGCCGTTACTCGGAAACGGAAGCGTGCCGCGCCAGCGCCCAGGCGACGTGTTCACGTACCAGTGCAGAGGGATCGTCGCGCCGCGCTGCCAGGGCGGCGAGGATCGCCGGGGTGGTCGGCGCGTTGCCGAGCGCAACGGCGATGTTGCGCAGCCAGGACTCATGACCGATGCGGCGGATGGCGCTGCCGGCGGTACGGTCCAGGAATTCGTTCTCGCTCCAGCCGAACAGCGCTGTCAGCGTCGTCGCATCCAGGGCGTGCCGCGGCGCGAAGTCGGCCTCGCGCGTACGCGTCGCAAAGCGGTTCCAGGGGCATACCAGCTGGCAGTCATCGCACCCGTAGATACGGTTGCCGATCTGTGCGCGCAGTGCCACGGGGATCGGGCCGCGCAGCTCGATGGTCAGATAGGAAATGCACAACCGCGCGTCCAGTTCGTAGGGCGCGACGATGGCGCCGGTCGGGCAGGCGTCGATACAGGCATGACAGGTGCCGCAGTGGTCGGTGCCCGGCGGATCCACCGGCAGTGGCAGGTCGGTGTACAGCTCGCCGAGGAAGAACCAGGAGCCACTGTGCCGGTCGATCAGATTGGTGTGTTTGCCGATCCAGCCCAGGCCGGCCTGCTGGGCGAGCGCCTTTTCCAGTACCGGTGCGCTGTCGGTGAAGGCGCGGTAGCCGAACGGCCCGACAGCGGCGCTGATGCGGTCGGCAAGACGCTGCAGGCGCCGGCGCAGCAGCTTGTGGTAGTCGCGGCCCAGGGCGTAGCGCGAGACGTAGCCCAGCGTCGGGTCATCCAGCACGTGTTCGGCAGCCCGGGGCTGCGGTGGCCAGTAATTCATGCGCAGGCTGATGACGCGCACCGTGCCGGGCACCAGCTCCGCCGGACGGCTGCGACGGGTGCCGTGGCGCTGCATGTAGTCCATCTCACCGTGCCGGCCCGCGCCCAGCCAGCGCAGCAGGTGCGCCTCGTCGGCAGACAGGTCGGTGCCGCCGATGCCGATGGCATCGAAGCCAAGTTCCCGGCCCCAGTCCTTGATACGCTGGGCGAGGGCAGAATAGTCGGTGGTGGGCGGCATGCCGGCGGGGGCAGGGCTGTGGTGGCAACGTCGGGGAGTTTCGCGTTATTTTGCGGCCGGGACAACCGGTGGCCGGACAGGGGGAATACAGAAGTGACATCGTCTGGGCTGTATCGCGCCGAGCAGGTGCGTGAGTTCGATCGGCGCGCCATCGAGTTGCACGACATCCGCGGCTATACCCTGATGACGCGGGCCGCTGCGGCCGCGCTGCAGGCGCTGCGCGCGCACTGGCCGCGGGCGCGGCGCCTGCGCGTGCTGTGCGGCGCCGGCAACAATGCCGGCGACGGCTATGTGCTCGCGCGGCTCGCGCAGCAGGCCGGGCTGGACGTGGCGGTCGGCTGGCTGAGTGATCCTGCGTCCCTGCAGGGCGCTGCGCGCACGGCCGCCGCTGAGGCGGACCGGGCACGGGTGCCGATCCAGCCGTTTGCGCCGGCGCTGCTCGACACGGCCGACGTGATCGTCGATGCGCTGCTCGGCACCGGTCTGACGCGACCGCTTTCCGGCGAGTGGGCCACGGCGGTGGCCGCGGTGAACGCGGCCACCGCACCGGTGCTGTCGCTGGACATCCCCAGCGGGCTGCAGGCCGATACCGGCGCCATCCTCGGCACGGTGATCCGGGCGACCCTGACCGTGACCTTCATCGCCCCCAAGCTCGGCCTGTTCACGGGTGCCGGGCCGGATTGTGCCGGCGAGATCCGGGTGGACGACCTGGCGGTGCCCGCCGCCGTGTTCGCCGCGATCGAGCCGGCCGCCCTGCGGGTCACCGCGGCCGATCTCCCCGACTGGCTGCCGGGACCGCGCCCGCGCAGCGCCCACAAAGGTGACTTCGGCCATGTCCTGGTCATCGGCGGGCAACCCGGCATGAGCGGTGCGCCGCGCCTGGCGGCCGAGGCGGCGGCACGGGTCGGCGCCGGTCTGGTCAGCGTCGCCACTCATCCCGTGCATGCCGCGTTGCTCAATGTCGGTCGGCCGGAGCTGATGTGCCGGGGCGTGCTGACGCCTGCCGATCTCGAGCCGCTGCTGGCACGCGCGGGCGTACTGGCGATCGGTCCCGGCCTCGGGCAGGACGACTGGGGTCGCGACCTGCTGGTCGCAACGCTGGGAACGGGGCAGCCGTGCGTACTGGATGCGGATGCGCTCAACCTGCTGGCCACCGCACCGGCACGGCGCACCGACTGGATCCTCACACCACACCCCGGCGAGGCCGCGCGGTTGCTGGACAGCACAGCGGCCGCCGTCCAGGCCGACCGCCCGACGGCGGTGCGCGCACTGCAGGCCCGCTACGGCGGGGTCATCGTATTGAAGGGTGCCGGTACGCTGGTCTGTGACGGACGGCGGACCTGGCTGGTCGCGACCGGCAACCCGGGCATGGCGAGCGGCGGCATGGGCGACGTACTGACCGGCGTCATCGCGGGGCTGCTCGCCCAGGGGTTGGCACCGGCCCGAGCGGCGGTGGCCGGCACGCTCCTCCACGGCCTGGCCGGGGATACTGCGGTGGCTGCCGGCGAGCGCGGGCTGCTGGCCGGCGACCTGTTCGATGCCCTGCGGCAGTGGGTGAACGAGCCAGCGTCGCCGTGACCGAGCTGAGTCTGGATATCGCCGATACGGAGGCCATGGAGCGCCTGGGCGCCGCGCTGGGTGCCCACCTGCGTGGTGGTGAGGTCATCTATCTGCGCGGTGACCTCGGCGTCGGCAAGACCACGCTGGTCCGTGGGCTGTTGCGCGGGCGTGGTCACGACGGGCCGGTGCGCAGTCCCACGTATACCCTGGTGGAGCCCTACGAACTACCGCCGCTGACCCTCTATCACCTGGATCTGTACCGGTTGGCGGATGCCGAGGAGCTCGAATGGATCGGCATCCGTGATCTGCTCGACGCCACCAGCGTCGCCCTGGTCGAGTGGCCCGAGCGCGGGCGGGGCGTGCTGCCCGCGGCCGATCTGAGCATCACGATCCGCTACCAAGACCCTGGCCGGTGGGTATTGCTCCTCGGTCAGTCCGCCGGTGGCGACTGGCTGGTGGGACAACTGACCGATAAGGGCTCTTAGGGCCTTGTTCAGATGTCTGCGCTATCCACAGGAATACTGAAGAAAAAACTTGAAATATGGCCCCCCTTGTGGCTAGACTCCCGCATAACCCCAAGACCGCAACGAGGAGGACCGGGGATGGCGTTGCGCTGCTGGATCGCCTGGCTGCTGTTGTGGCTTGCCGGTACCTGCCTGGCCGGACCCGTGGAGGTGCGCGGCGTGCGGGTCTGGGCCGCACCGGACAACACCCGCGTGGTCCTCGATGTCAGTGGCCCGGTCGCCCATGAACTCTTCACGCTGAGCGGTCCCGATCGCGTCGTGATCGATCTGCGCGGCGCCGAGTTGAAGTCCCCCCAGCCCGACCTCGGGCAAGGCCTCGTCAAGAGTCTGCGCAGCGGGGTGCGCAACGGCACGGATCTGCGCCTGGTACTGGATACCAGCGGCACGGTGCGGCCACGCAGTTTCCTGCTCAAACCCAATGGCGAGTACGGTCACCGCCTGGTCGTGGACCTCTACGCGGCCGGCAAGCCCGCGACGGTATCCGCGCAGGCGGCCAAGCCGACGGCGACGGCGAAGGCGGCACCCAAGGCCGCAGGCCGCGAGTTGGTGATCGCCATCGACGCCGGGCACGGCGGTGAAGACCCGGGGGCACGCGGCCGCAAGGGCACGCGTGAGAAGGACGTGGTGCTGCAGATCGCCCGCGATCTTGCCGTGCTGGTCGACAAGGAGCCCGGCATGCGCGCTGTATTGATCCGCGACGGTGACTATTTTATCCCGCTGCGCCAGCGCATGCAGAAGGCGCGCGAGCACCGCGCCGATCTGTTCGTGTCCATCCACGCCGACGCCTTCAAGGACCGGCGCGCCCACGGCTCCTCGGTGTACGTGGTGTCCGAGCGCGGGGCGTCTTCGGAGATGGCGCGGATCCTGGCCGATCAGGAAAACGCCTCCGACCTGGTCGGTGGCGTCAGTCTCAACGACAAGGACGATCTCCTGCGCACCGTGCTGCTGGACCTGTCGCGCGCCGCGAGTATCGAGGCGAGCACCGGAGTGGCCGACAAGGTGTTGCGCGAGCTCAAACAGGTCGGCCATGTGCACAAGCATGACGTGCAGCAGGCCGGCTTCATGGTCCTGAAGTCGCCGGACGTGCCGTCGATCCTGGTCGAGACGGCCTTCATCTCCAACCCGCAAGAGGAGCTCAAACTGCGTGACCGCCGACATCAGCAGAAGCTGGCGCAGGCGGTCATGAAGGGCGTGCGTGCCTATTTCCGCGACAATCCGCCGGCAGGCACGCTGATGGCCTCGCGCGAGCACGTCATCAAGCGCGGCGATACGCTCTCCGAGATCGCCAGGCGTTATGACATCAGCATGCAACGCCTGCGCGCCACCAACAGTCTGTCGGGTGACACCCTGCGGGTCGGCGCGGTGCTGCGCATCCCCGGCGGCGACGGCTGAGCCGTTCCTGGCCGCAGCCGGCCAAAGACGGCAGTGGCCACGGCAACATACGCAACGATACGAACGGAAATGGACTGAGGCTTTACCAGGATAGGGTCGGTATCCCTTCCATGTGTTTCCGTGGTCAACCGCATGTCGTTCGTGCGCGCCGGCGGCACTGTCCCGGCGCGCAGGGCCCTGGGACTCTGGTATCCTTCCCGGCATGTCTATCCGTCTGCTGTCCCCGCAGCTCGCCAACCAGATCGCCGCCGGTGAGGTCGTCGAGCGTCCCGCATCTGTAGTCAAGGAATTGCTGGAAAACAGCCTGGACGCAGGGGCGCGGCGACTGGAGGTCGATATCGAACAGGGTGGCAAGGCCCTGATTCGCGTACGCGACGACGGCCTCGGGATCGCGCGCGATGAGCTGGCGTTGGCGCTGGCCCGGCATGCGACCAGCAAGATCGCCAGCCTCGAGGATCTCGAGCAGGTCGCCAGTCTCGGCTTCCGCGGCGAGGCACTGCCGAGCATCGCCTCGGTGTCGCGCCTGACACTGATGTCACGCACCCCCGACGCCGAGGCCGGCTGGTGTGTGCGTGGCGATGGCTCGGGTCGGATCCAGACTCCGGAGCCGGCTGCGCATCCACCCGGCACCACGGTCGAGATCCGCGACCTGTTCTTCAATACGCCGGCGCGGCGCAGGTTTCTGCGCGGCGACACCACCGAGTTCAAGCACATCGAGGACGTGGTGCGGCGCATCGCGCTGAGCCGCTTTAGCATCGACATCGCCCTCAGCCACAATCAGCGACAGGTCTGGCGGTTGCCGGCCGCCGCGACGCGCGCGCAGTGCGAGCAGCGGGTCGCCAGGCTATGCGGCCAGCCCTTCATCGAGCAGAGCCTGCACGTCGAGCAGGCGGCGGTCGACCTGCGCCTGTCCGGCTGGATTGCACAGCCGACCTTCTCGCGCAGTCAGGCCGATCTGCAATATTTCTTCGTCAACGGCCGTATGGCGCGTGACAAGCTCATCGCCCATGCCGTGCGGCAGGCCTATCAGGATGTGCTGTTTCACGGCCGCCACCCGGCCTTCGTGTTGTACCTCGAACTGGACCCGGCGACGGTGGACGTGAACGTGCACCCGGCCAAGCACGAAGTGCGCTTTCGCGACAGCCGGCTGGTGCACGATTTCCTGTTTCGTTCGCTGCACGAGGCGCTGGCGCGCAGCGGCCCCGGTGTGCCCGCTGTACGGGAATCCGTGTCGCCAGCGCGCGCCGCAGCATCCGGCGGCAGCGCCCACCAGCAGCCCATGGCCCTGACGGTGGCGGAACAGTTGACGGCCTATGCCGCGCTGCATCCGCAGCCGGCGCCGCTGCCGGCGGGTGGGCAGCTCGCGCAGACGACGGCAGCGGCCTCGCCGGAGACGCCAGCCGGGCTGCCGCCGCTCGGGTTTGCGCTGGCCCAACTGCGCGGCATCTATGTCCTCGCGCAGAATGCCCACGGCCTGGTACTGGTCGACATGCATGCCGCCCATGAGCGCATCACCTACGAAGGACTCAAGCGCAGCTATGCCGGCGAGGGCATCCGCGCCCAGCCGCTGCTGGTGCCGGTGACGCTGACCGTCAGCGAGCGCGAGGCGACCCTGGCGGAGGAGGCCGCGCCGGTGTTCGCGGAACTCGGCTTCGAGGTGGGCCGTCTCGGGCCGGAACGGCTGGTGGTGCGGCAGGTGCCGGCGCTGCTGCGGCACGCCGATGCCGCGGCCCTGGTCCGCGACGTGCTCTCGGACCTGAGCACACATACCGTCAGCACACGCTTGCGCGAGGCACATAATGCCGTACTCGCGACCATGGCCTGCCACGGTTCGGTGCGCGCCAACCGGCAGCTGTCGGTCGCCGAGATGAATGCGCTGCTACGCGACATGGAGCGCACCGAGCGCAGCGGCCAGTGCAACCACGGCCGCCCGACCTGGGTGCAGCTGCGGCTCGAGGACCTCGACCGGCTGTTCCTGCGCGGTCAGTGACGCTGCCACCGTGCGTGCGCCGTTGCCATCGCTGTGCATCATGGGTCCGACGGCCGCGGGCAAGACCGGCCTGGCGGTCGAGCTCGTCAAGCGTTTCCCCTTCGACATCATCAGCGTCGACTCGGCCCTGGTGTACCGCGGCATGGATATCGGTACGGCCAAGCCCGATGCCGCCGTGTTGCGTATCGCCCCGCACCGACTGATTGACATTCTCGACCCCGCTGAGCGCTACTCCGCCGCCCGCTTTCGCCAAGATTGTCTGCGGGAGAGGGAACAAATCGACCAGAGCGGACGTCTACCCCTGCTGACGGGTGGCACCCTGCTCTATTTCCGTGCCCTTCAACGGGGGCTGGCGGCCTTGCCGGATGCCGATAGTGGGGTGCGTGCGCGGCTCGATGCCGAGGCGCGGCAACAGGGGTTGGCGGCATTGCACGCGCGCCTCGCGGAGGTCGATCCGGAAGCGGCACGGCGCATCCATCCGAATGATCCGCAGCGGATTCAGCGTGCGCTCGAGGTGTTTGAACTGAGTGGTCGGCCGCTGAGCGCGCACTTTGCGGAGGAGGTCAAGGACGGCGCCCCGCAACGGCTGTTGAAATTGGCCGTCGCGCCACCGGACCGAGCGGTGCTGTGGCATCGCATCGAGGCGCGTTTCGGACAAATGCTCGAGCAGGGTTTTATTGCGGAGGTGGAGCGTCTGTACCGGCGCGGTGATCTCGGGCCACAGCTGCCCTCGATGCGCGCCGTGGGGTACCGGCAGGTATGGCAGTACCTGGCGGGCGAGCTCGATCATGCGCAGATGCGCGCGCGTGCGATCATTGCCACGCGCCAGTACGCGAAGCGTCAACTGACCTGGCTGCGAGGTGATGAGGACGTGATCTGGCTGGATGGCGAGTCGCCCCGCTTGCTGGACAGAACGGTGCATATCCTTGCGCAGGCCGGGCTTGTGGGCAGGCTATGGAACTGACTATGCTACACTTTGATCGAATGAGGCTGAGATGCAGTTACGAACCTTACGGCACGCGGAAAGGCCTGTCCATTCAAGCGCATGTACTGGACATGCAAAGACTGGAGAGGGCTCTTGGCAGACATAAGAAGAAGGAGAAGTGAAATGGCACGTGGACAATCTTTGCAGGAACCCTTTCTGAATACCTTGCGCAAGGAGCGGGTGCCGGTATCGATCTACCTGGTGAATGGAATCAAGTTGCAGGGTCAGATCGAGTCATTCGATCAATTCGTCGTGCTGTTGAAGAACAGCGTCAGCCAAATGGTGTACAAGCACGCCATTTCCACGGTCGTGCCCGCGCGCAATGTGCGCATCATCAGCAATGATGAAGCCGCCGGGCCGGAACCGGGTAATGCTTGATCGCGATGATGCCGCGCAGGGGGGCATGATTGTCTGATCATCTCCGCAGCGATGAACTGGCTGTCCTGGTGCACGTCGACTTTGCGAGCGACCGGGAACCCGAGGATCTGCAGGAATTCTCCGAGCTGGCTAAATCTGCCGGGGCAGACCCGGTCGGGATTGTCACGGCCTCCCGGGCCGCGCCCGATTCCAAATATTTCATCGGTACCGGCAAGGCCGAGGAGGTGCGCGCGCGCGTGACCGAGACGGGTGCCGAACTGGTGTTGTTCAACCATACGCTGTCTCCCAGTCAGGAGCGTAATCTGGAGCGGCTGTTGCAGTGCCGGGTGCTCGATCGAACCGGTCTCATCCTGGACATCTTCGCCCAGCGCGCGCGTTCCTTCGAAGGCAAGCTGCAGGTCGAGCTGGCACAGTTGCAGCATCTCTCGACCCGGCTGGTGCGCGGCTGGACCCATCTGGAGCGGCAGAAGGGCGGTATCGGGCTGCGCGGTCCCGGTGAGACTCAGCTGGAAACCGACCGCCGATTGCTGGGTGCGCGGATAAAACAACTGCACCGGCGGCTGGAGAAGGTGCAGCGGCAGCGTGCGCAGGGGCGCCGCGCACGCACCCGGGCGGAGCTGCCCACGGTGTCCCTGGTGGGCTATACCAATGCCGGCAAATCGACCTTGTTCAACACGCTGACGGGGTCCGAGGTCTACGCCGCCGATCAGTTGTTCGCCACTCTGGACCCGACCCTGCGGCGCCTGGAGCTGCCGGAGATGGGGCCGGTCATACTGTCCGACACCGTCGGGTTCGTTCAGCATCTGCCGCACGATCTGGTCGCGGCCTTCCGTGCCACGCTCGAGGAGACGCGCGCGGCAGATCTGCTCCTGCATGTGGTCGACGCCAGCGACCCGGCGCGCCTGGAGCGCATCGGTCAGGTCGATCAGGTGCTGCGGGACGTCGGTGCGGCAGACGTGCCGCAGCTACTGGTATACAACAAGCTCGACCGCCTGCCGGACGAGGCGCCGCGCCTGGAGCGCGATCCGCAGGGGCGGCCGGTACGCGTCTGGGTCTCCGCGCTGACGGGTGCAGGCCTGGACCTGCTGATCGCCGCCTTGAGCGAGTTGCTGCAGGGGCCGGCGGCACGCGGCTGGTTGCGCCTGCCCCCGGGGAGTGGGCGGCTACGCTCGGAACTGTTCCGTATCGGTGCGGTCCGCGAGGAGCGGTTCGAGGATGGCGGCGCCACATGGTTGGAGCTGGCGCTCCCCGCCGCAGACCTCGAGCGTCTGTGCGCCCGCCAGGGGATCGACGCGGCACTGGCGGCACGGCCGTCCGGCGAAGCGGCGCGGACCGGCTGATGGCACCGATGAATCCATGTCCCCGGGCCGTACAGGCCTCGGTGGCGGGCGGGCGTCCGTGTCCCGGGCAGCAACCATTTGGCCGTGTCTGGTGCCCCTCCTTGCGGGCGCGGCCAAAGCCCCATAAAATCTGGCGCTTCGATACACTTGCGCACACGCCGGTGAGCGGCGGCACGGTCTGCAGCGGGGCGGGTGCGAACCCCCGGCGGATTCGACAACAGAATCTCGATTCCTGATACTCAGGCGCCTTGCGTCCCGACCGGGCTGGCCCGGCGGCGCCTACGATCGTCCTAGATGGAGCATGTTCAATGGCTTGGAACGAACCGGGTGGCGGTAAAGACCCGTGGGGTGGGCGCGGCGGTGATCAGGGCCCGCCTGATCTCGACGAGATCGTCCGCAAGATGCAGGCCAAGGTGGGGGGCCTGTTCGGTGGTCGCAAGGGCGGTGGTGGAAACGGCGGCGTGGGTGGCGGCGGTAAATACGCGCTCAGCCTGATCGTGGTCGCGGCCGTGATCGCGTGGCTGGCCTTCGGCATCTATATCGTCCAGGAAGGCAAGCGCGGTGTCGTCTTGCGGTTCGGCCAATTCAGCGAAGTCACCATGCCGGGCCCGCACTGGCATATCCCGTTCCCTATCGAACAAGTGCAGATCGTCGACGTCGGGCAGCGCCGCTTCGTCGAGGTGGGCTATCGTTCTGGCGCCGGTGGCAGCGGCCAGGTGAGCGTGCCGAGCGAGGCGCTGATGCTGACCCGTGACGAAAATATCATCGACATCCGCATCGCCGTGCAATATCAGGTAAAGGATCCGCGTGAGTATCTGTTCATGGTGCGCGATCCCGATGTCACCCTCAAGCAGGTGACCGAGAGCGCTATCCGCGAGGTCGTGGGCAAGAGCAACATGGATTTCGTGCTCACCGAGGGCCGTAGCGAGGTGGCGATGCAATCCAAGGAACTGATCCAGGGTATTCTCGACCAGTACAATGCCGGGCTGCTGGTGACCACCGTGAACCTGCAGGACGCCCAGCCGCCCGAAGAGGTACAGGACGCCTTCGCCGACGCCATCAAGGCGCGCGAGGACGAGGTGCGGCAGAAGAACGAGGCGGAGGCCTATGCCAACGATATCATCCCGCGCGCGCGCGGTGCCGCGGCGCGTGTGCTGGAAGAGGGCGATGGTTACAAGCTCAGTGTGATCGCCAAGGCCGAAGGTGAATCCAGCCGCTTCGAACAGGTGTTGACCGAATACAGCAAGGCACCGGAAGTCACTCGCAAGCGCCTCTATCTGGATACCATGCAGCAGGTTCTGGCCAACAGCAGCAAGGTCACGATGGACGTATCCAAGAGTAACAACCTGTTGTACCTGCCACTCGACCAGATGCTGCAGGGTGCTGCCGCCATACCCTCGCGGCGCTTTGCCGAGAGCAACACGGGCGAGGCGTCGACGGTCGGGCCGCAGGGTGCGAATAACCGCACCGATACACGACGTTCCCGGGAGCCGCGCTGATGTCCTCCAATAAGATGATAGGTGTGCTGGTCCTGCTGGCGATGCTGTTCGTCGGATCGTTCTCGGTATTCACGGTCTACGAATGGGAACGTGCCGTGCTGTTCCGTCTTGGTGAGATCGTGCGTGCAGATTTCGAACCGGGTCTGCACTTCAAGATCCCGTTCATCAACAATGTGCGTAAGTTCGATGCGCGTGTGCTCACGCTGGATGTCCAGCCGGAGCGTTTCCTGACGGCGGAGAAGAAGAACGTCATCGTCGACTCCTTCGTCAAGTGGCGCATCGGCGACCTGTCGCGCTTCTATACGGCGGTGCTCGGCGACGAGCTGCAGGCACGCCTGCGCCTGGAGCAGATCGTCAAGGATGGCATGCGCGGCGAGTTCTCCAAGCGTACCCTCAATGAAGTGGTCTCCGGTGAGCGCGGTCAGATCATGGGCGTTCTCGCCGGCAATGTCAGTGTCCAGGCGAAGGAGTTGGGTATCACCATCGTCGATGTGCGTATCAAGCGCGTCGAACTGCCCCAGGACGTTAACGCCGCGGTCTACCGGCGCATGGAAGCGGAGCGCACGCGCGTGGCCAAGGATTTCCGGTCACGCGGCTTCGAGGCCTCCGAGCGCATCCGCGCGGATGCCGATCGCCAGCGGGAGGTGATCTTGGCCGAGGCCCACCGCGACGCCGAGCGGGTCCGCGGTGAAGGCGACGCCAAGGCGACGGACATCTATGCCGAGGCCTACAACAAGAACCCGGAGTTCTATGCCTTCTATCGGAGTCTGAACGCCTACGAAGACGCATTCGGCGGCGGTGATCTGCTGGTGCTCGAGCCGGATAGTGAATTCTTCCGGTACTTCAAGACTGACCAGCCGCAGAAGTAGGGAACCCCTGCGTGGTCCGTGCGCCGTCATCACCACGCCGGCGGGCACCCACGCGGTTCGAGGCAGTGGATTCCGGTCACCGTCGGCATACTGGGTAGACCGGGATCGTGCGTAGATCGGGGCTTCCTGTCTGGTGAGACCAGAGGGTCGCGGCGGCGGCCAAGTCCGGGCGCCGGCACGGCGACCCGGCTTTTTTGTGGGTAAGCCCGTGCCGCGTTGCGGGCACGGGAGGCAGATTTGACCATGTTTGACGATCTGCTCGCGGCGTTGGCGTTGATGCTGGTGATCGAGGGCCTCCTGCCCTTCCTGAGCCCGGCGGGGCTGCGGCGCACCCTGCAGACCCTCGGGGAGCTGAACGACCGCAGCCTGAGGATCATGGGCCTGGTCAGCATGCTGGCGGGTGTCGCGTTGCTGTATCTGGTGCGCTGAATGGATTGGGAACGGTTGGGATTATGAGCGGGATCGACCACTGGCTGCTGCCGGAAGGCGTCGGTGAGATGCTGCCCGACGAGGCCTGGCGTCTGGAGGCGCTGCGGCGACGGTTGTTGGACGTCTATCGCACCTGGGGTTACGGCCTGATCATCCCACCGCTGGTCGAGTATCTGACATCGCTGCTGACCGGCGCGGGCCACGATCTGGACCTGCAGACCTTCAAGCTGACCGATCAGTTGAGTGGCCGGCTGCTGGGGGTGCGCGCCGATATGACGCCGCAGGCGGCGCGTATCGACGCCCATGCGCTCAAACGCGATGAGCCGGTGCGCCTGTGCTATCTCGGCAGCGTACTGCATGCGCTGCCGAACGGTTTCGCCGGATCGCGCAGCCCGTTGCAGGTCGGCTGCGAACTGTTCGGTCATGCGGGCATCGAGAGCGATCTGGAGATCCTCAATCTGATGCTGGAGACGCTGACGGTGACTGGCCTGCAGGTGCATCTGGACCTCGGGCACGTCGGCATCTTCCGCGCCCTGGCGCTTGGCGCCGGGCTGACGGCGGAGCAGGAGGCCGATCTCTTCGATGTACTACAGCGCAAGGCGCTGCCGGAGATCGAACCACTGCTGGTATCCTTCGGTGCCGCGTCGGAATGGCGTGAACGCCTGGCGCGGCTCGCCTCTCTGCATGGCGGGGCCGAAGTGTTGGAACAGGCGCAAACGGTGCTGACCGGTGCCGGCGACGCAGTGGCGGCGGCACTCGACAACCTCGTCGCCATTGCGGCGCGGGTGCAGGCCCGCTGGCCACAGCTGCCCTTGCACTTCGATCTCGCGGAACTGCGCGGGTATGGGTACCACACCGGCGTGGTGTTCGCCGCCTTTACGCCGGGCAGCGGACAGGAGATCGCCCGCGGCGGGCGTTACGACAGCATCGGCGCAGTGTTCGGGCGGGCGCGTCCGGCGACGGGTTTTTCGGCGGACCTGCGCACGCTGATGGCACTGTCGCCGGCGACCGGCGAGGCGCCGCGCGGCGCGGTATTTGCGCCGGCCTCGGACGCCTCCGCCCTGGTCGACGCGATCGCCGAGCTGCGTGCGGCCGGCGAGTGCGTAATCGCCGCGCTGCCCGGTCAGACCGGCGGCGCACACGCGATGGGCTGCGACCGCGAACTGGTGGAGCAGGGTGGTGCTTGGGTTGTTGTGAATCTTTAACCACGAAGGGCACAAAGGACACGAAGTTGGTGAGCAAGTAAACAGCCGGTTCGTATCGGGCAGTGACAGTCCTGCAGATGTTCTGCTTCGGTAGTATTTGTTTGCTGCGTGTCCTTTGTGTCCTTCGTGGTGAAAACGGAACTGAAATCAGATAATCGCTGCATGTTGTAATGCATGCGCACGAGGATGGGAGTACGCAGGTCGATGGGCAAGAACGTGGTGGTAATCGGTACCCAGTGGGGTGACGAGGGCAAGGGCAAGGTGGTCGATCTGCTCACCGAGCGCGCCACAGCGGTCGTGCGTTTTCAGGGCGGTCACAACGCCGGGCACACGCTGGTGATCGACGGCAGGAAGACGGTGCTGCACCTGATCCCCTCGGGTATCCTGCGCGACAACGTGCAGTGCCTGATCGGCAATGGCGTGGTGTTGTCGCCCGCAGCGCTGTTCGAGGAGATCCGCATGCTGGAAGGTAACGGCGTGCCGGCACGCGAGCGTCTCAAGATCAGCGAGGCCTGTGCCCTGATCCTGCCCCACCATGTCGCGCTCGATCATGCCCGCGAGAAGGCACGCGGCAAGGCAGCCATCGGTACCACCGGTCGCGGTATCGGGCCGGCCTATGAAGACAAGATCTCACGTCGTGGCCTGCGCCTGGGTGATCTGTTCCAGCGTGAGCGGTTTGCCGCCAAGCTCGGTGAGGTGCTGGATTACCACAACTTTGTACTCGTCAATTACTTCAAGTGTGCCCCGGTCGACTTCCAACAGACTCTGGATGAGGCCCTCGGCATGGCCGACGAGCTGCAGGCCATGGTCGGCGACGTCCCGGAAATTCTGGCACAGTGCCGCCGCAACGGTGACAACGTGATGTTCGAGGGTGCGCAGGGTGCGCTGCTCGATATCGATCACGGCACCTATCCATTCGTGACCTCATCGAACACCACCGCCGGCGGTGCCTGCACCGGCAGCGGGGTGGGACCGCGCCATCTCGACTATATTCTGGGCATTACCAAGGCGTACACGACGCGCGTTGGTGCCGGTCCGTTTCCGACCGAGTTGTTCGACGAAATGGGCGATCATCTGGCCAGGCGCGGTCACGAGTTCGGCTCGACCACCGGCCGGCCGCGCCGTTGCGGCTGGTTCGATGCCGTCGCCCTGCGCCGTGCCAACGAACTGAACAGCACCACCGGTCTGTGTATCACCAAACTCGATGTCCTCGACGGCCTGGATACCATCCGCCTGTGCGTGGGCTACCGTTGCGGTGACGAAGACCGCCTGGCCCCGCCCATCGGCACCGAGGCCTTCGCCACCTGCGAACCGATCTATGAGGAGGTACCGGGCTGGAAGGAATCGACCGTGGGCGTACGCGACTACGAGCGACTGCCGGCCAACGCCAAGGCCTATCTGCGGCGCATCGAGGACGTGGTCGGCTGCCCGATCGACATCATCTCGACCGGCCCGGACCGTGTGGACACCATCATCCTGCGGCATCCGTTTGACGGTTGAACGGCAGTGTTCGCCGCGCGGCGCGCAATCCGTTCGACCGGTTGCGCGGGTGTGGGGGATGGCAATCGCCCGGATGCGGCTCCACCGGATCCGGAAACGAAAAAACCCGCATGGCGTTGCGCTGCATGCGGGTTGTTTCAACATGGTGCCGAGGAGAGGACTCGAACCTCCACGGGTCGCCCCACTAGTACCTGAAACTAGCGCGTCTACCAATTCCGCCACCTCGGCAGGTGGGCGGGGCCCCTCGGGCCCGAGAGCCGCGCACTTTACCCGGCGCGGCAGCCCTTGTCAACGCAGGCCGAGGCGACCTTCCGGGTTATCATTTCAAAGAAGATTATGAGCAAAAAACGCCCCCCCAAGAAGCCAACCTGGACAGACCAGGATCCCTATGCGGCCCGTGAGGCCGAGAAGTACGCACGCCCCATTCCCAGCCGGGAACTCATTATCGAAAAGCTGACCGAGCAGGGCGTGCCGCTGGCGCGTGAACGGCTCGCCGACGCCTTCGGTCTGACCGACGATGAGGACCTTGAGGCGCTGCGCCGCCGCCTGAACGCCATGGAGCGCGACGGCCAGCTGGTACGCAACCGCCGCAAGGATTACTGCCTGGTCGAGAAACTCGACTTGGTGATCGGCCGGGTCATCGGTCATCCCGACGGCTTCGGCTTTCTGGTACCCGACGATGCCAGCGGCGACCTGTTCCTGTCGCCGCGCCAGATGCGCGGGCTGTTCCACGGCGACCGCGCGGTGGCGCGGGTCACGGGCCTGGATCATCGCGGCCGACGCGAAGGCGCGGTCATCGAGGTGCTGGAGCGCAACACCCACCGTGTGGTCGGGCGCTTCTACTGTGAGAACGACGTGAGCTTCGTCGTCCCCGACAGCAAACGCATCACCCAGAACGTCTCCATTCCCCGTGACTTTCGTGGCGGTGCGCGCCAGGAACAGATCGTCACCGTCGACATCACCGAGCAGCCGACCTTCCGCGCCCCGCCCATCGGGCGTGTCTCCGAGGTACTGGGTGACCACATGGCGCCCGGCATGGAGATCGATATCGCCATCCGCAGCCACGACCTGCCGCTGGCCTGGCCGGCCGCGGTGCAGGACGAGATTGCGACCCTGGATCCCGAGGTGCTGGACGCGCACACGCGCGGCCGCGAGGACCTGCGTGCGATCCCGCTGGTGACCATCGACGGCGCGGATTCGCGCGACTTCGACGATGCCGTGTTCTGTGAGCGCAAGTCCAAGGGCTGGCGGCTGCTGGTCGCCATCGCCGACGTCTCGCATTACGTCGAACACGGTACGGCGCTGGATCGCGAGGCCCAGGCACGCGGGAATTCGGTGTACTTTCCCGAGCGCGTGATCCCGATGCTGCCGGAGATTCTGTCGAACGGCCTGTGCTCACTGAACCCGCAGGTGGACCGTCTGTGCATGGTCTGCGAGATGTACATAAGCGACGATGGGCGTATCACCCGCTCGCGCTTCCTGGAAGGCCTGATGCGTTCGCATGCACGCCTGACCTACGATGAGGTTGCCAAGGTGGTGGTGGAACGTGACCGCGATGAGCGTAAACGCCTCACCGACCTGGTGCCGCACCTCGAGGAACTGCACCGTCTCTACAAGGTACTGCGCAAGGAGCGCAGCCGGCGCGGTGCCATCGATTTCGAGACCACTGAGACCCGTATCGTCTTCGGCCCCGACCGCAAGATCGAGCGTATCATGCCGGTAGAGCGCAACGATGCACATAAGCTCATCGAGGAATGCATGATCGCGGCAAACGTCGCCAGTGCCCGTTTCCTCGCCAAGCACAAGATGCCGACTCTCTACCGCGTGCACGAAGGCCCGAAGCTGGAAAAAATCGAGGCGCTGCGCTCACTGCTCGGTGAACTCGGTCTGAGTCTGCGCGGCGGCGATAAGCCGGAGCCGCAGCACTACGCGGAACTGCTGGCATCCATCCAGAAGCGTCCGGATGCGCATCTCATCCAGACGGTGATGCTGCGTTCACTGTCACAGGCCCGTTATGCACCGGAGAATACCGGGCATTTCGGCCTGGCGCTGCCGCAGTACCTGCATTTCACCTCACCGATCCGCCGCTACCCGGATCTGCTGGCACATCGCGCGATCCGGCATGTGCTGCGTGCCAGTGCCGACAAGGGCTTGCTGAAGCGCACCTTGGGGCGCATGTTCGCCGGCGGGCCCGCGGTGAATTTCCGCTACTCCGTCACTGACATGCAGACGCTTGGTGAGGCCTGCTCGATGACCGAGCGGCGGGCCGATGAGGCCACACGGGACGCCGTCGATTGGCTCAAGTGCGAATTCATGCTGGACCGGGTCGGTGAGGAATTCACCGGTATCATCAGCGGCGTGACCTCGTTCGGTATCTTTGTCGAGCTCGCCGACATCTACGTTGAAGGCCTGGTGCATGTGGCCACATTGAAGAATGATTACTATCATTTCGATCCGGCCGGACACCGCTTGCGCGGCGAACGCACCGGTACCACGTATCGTCTGGCGGACCGCATCACGGTGAAGGTCATGCGGGTGGATCTGGACGAACGCAAGATGGATTTCGAATTGGTGGAGGCATTGGAACAGAAACAAGGTCGTGCGGTCGCAACGCGCAAGCGCAAATCGCGCGGCTCGCGTTCGACCACACGGGTGCGCAAGAAGAAGGGAGGGCAGGCGACATGAAGTATCTCGGTGCAAAACGGGTAATGGTAGTTGCAGTGGCCATCGCGTTGGCGGGGTGTGCGGCCGATGACCCCAACAAGCGCGCCAAGACCGGGGCCGCAGTGGGCGCGGTCGCTGGTGCGATTCTGGGACATCAGTTGGACGGTAAATCGGGGCGTTTCGTGGGCGCGGCGGTGGGTGCGATTGCGGGTGGCGGGGTCGGTCACTACATGGACAATCAGCAGAAGGAGTTCGAGACGGCCCTGGCCGAGGAACAGCGTCGGAATCAGATCGAGATCGAACGCCTCCAGGATGAGACCCTGAAGATCGACATTGCCAACGAGGTGTCCTTCGATTTCGGCAGCGCCGCCATCAAACCAGCCTTTCGTCCGACCTTGGACAAAGTCGCCGAGGTGCTCAAGCGCTACGATCGGTCTGTCGTCCACGTCGTCGGTCACACCGACAGCGTCGGTTCGGATGTCTACAATCAGCGCCTCTCCGAGCAGCGCGCGCAAGCCGTGGTGGACTACCTGGCGGGCACCGCCGGTGTCATGCGTGAACGCCTGCGGGCCGAGGGCCGCGGCGAGACCGAGCCACGCGAGAGCAATGCGACGGAGGCCGGCCGCCAATTGAACCGGCGTGTCGAGCTGTTCGTCAAACCGATCGTCGAAGGTCAGGAACAGCGCGCCTACGAGTCGCCGCCGCTGCAGACCACACCCGCTTCATGGCGCTGAGGAAGTGCTCTGCGAATGAACGACCGGGGCTGGTCTCTTCCGGTGAACGGGTAGCGGATGGTGTGTCTGCAGCGGTCGACCCGGTTACCGGGCCATGCAGTGGCGCGTGCGTCGTGGAGATGACCGCCCTCCATGGCTGAAGGCCAGCGTGTCTACGGGCTGCACGCGGTACGCGCACTGCTCCGCCAGGGCGGCCGGGTTCAACGGGCCTGGGTGCAGGAGGGACGGCACGACCCGCGTCTGAGTGCGCTCATCGAGGAGCTGGCGGCACGCGGCATCACGGCGGAGCGGGTAGCGCGCCGTGAACTGGATCGGATGCTGGGCGGCGCCCGCCATCAAGGCGTGGTACTGGAGGTGCCGGCGGTCGAGGCCGGCGGCGAGCGACAGCTCGACGACTTTCTGCTCGCGCTGGCGCCGCCGGCCCTCGTGCTGGTGCTGGACGGGGTCACGGACCCTCACAATCTGGGTGCCTGTCTGCGCACCGCCGACGCGGCCGGCGTACAGGCGGTG
>Ga0265293_10002019_pt1 | contig 42391 bp, 32 predicted proteins | sample Munlanlewell138R_FD_192505 | JGI IMG/M metagenome (GOLD analysis project Ga0265293, IMG submission 192505) | Leachate microbial communities from a municipal landfill in Southern Ontario, Canada - Leachate well 138R | ecosystem: Engineered > Solid waste > Landfill > Unclassified | place: Canada...
TTGCTCTTACCACTTGACTTCCATAATTGGACTTCTTTATACATTTTGTCTTTTACTGCCATTTTTTTCTGACAAATTTCAGAAATTGGTGCGGCTAATGAAAGATGTGGTTGGTCGGGGGCTTACTCTCAAACAGCGCTTTCATTAATTATATCTGAAAAGGTAAGTTCGAAGTTCCCCTCAATACTCTCTACTCAAAACTCAATACTGTAAATCTTCGCTTTACTTCCACGTTTCCTCTTCGTTATACAATCGAGGTGGGTGAATTTGTTTTTCATTAAAGATGATTCCATAATTTTCCAATTCTTTAAGTATAGGATTATACACATCTCTGTGTGTTGGAATAACGACACCTTTTAACTGAATTGTTTGGTTTAAAATCTTTTTCACACAAATCCCAACAGGCAGACCTACTGTATTACTCATAGAAGTAAATGTTTGGTCTTCGCCAATATTTACCATCTCAGAGGTTATTTCTTTTAACTCCCCATCCAATTTATAAACAAACTTGTGGTACATTACAATCATATCTTTGTCTTCTGGCTTTAACTGCCATTTTTGTTCAAGAATATGTTGTAACATTTCTGCTGGAGTAGCATTCTTTAAACCAATTTTAGTAGTATCATCAAAAATGCCTAGCCAAACTAATTTGTCCCATAATGAATCATCAAGGTCAATTTTCATGTAGTGACGCAATTTTAACTCAACAGTATCGCTGTGGTTGTATGGCAAAAACGAGTTAATAAAATCACGGTTTGTCATGTGCTCACTTCCTTCTAAAGTATAAGAATCATCCGTTACACCAAGTTGTACAAATACGTCCCAAGCCCTAGAGAAACCAACTCTTCTCAATGTTCCACGGTAAATAGTTGGAATTCCATCCAAACCATAAATTTCACGGTACATTAATGAATTTCTGTTCGCATATCCTTCAAAACGTCCGTAACCTTCGATATCAATGATTTCTGTACGACGGAATAATTTATAATATGGAATATATTTATAAAGTCCCTCTTGAATAAACTGCGCTGCTCCACCTTGTCCAGCTAAAACAACGTTTCTTGGATTCCAAGTAAATTTATAATTCCAAGGATTATCATCACTTTCTGGCGCAACCAAACCCCCAGTAAATGATTCAAAAACTTTCATTTCACCACCAGAATCTCTAATTGAATCAATAACGCGCATCGCACTCATGTGGTCGATTCCCGGGTCAACTCCGATTTCGTTCATGATAATAATTCCAGCCTCTTTTGCCTCCGCATCCAAAGCTTTCATTTCAGGAGAAACATAGGAAGGGGTAATCAAATCCTTTTTCAATTCAATACAATCCTTTGCTACATCAATGTGAAAACGAGCAGGCAACATACTTACTACAATATCCGACTTCTCGATTTCCAACCTTCTTTCAATGGGATCCAAAGCATTAATAACTAATGCTTCTGCATATTTCGAACCGTTGATTTTCTTTTCAATGGCTGCTTTATTTTGATCTACAATTTTCAAATGCCATTGTTCCTTTTCCGCATTTTGGAGAAGGTAACGTATTAGTGAGGATGATGATAACCCTGCTCCTAATATTAAAATATTTTTCATTGTTTGATAATTTTTATCCTGCGGTAGTTTTAAAACAAAACCTTTTTTATTTGATTATTTATTATCCGCACTCTTCATTTGTTCAAGTAACAAAGCAAGCGAAATTTGGGAGATTTATCAAGTAAATGAAGCGTTTGTTTTCGTAATTTATGGTTAAAAAGCAAATCAAACGACACTATTGAATCTGACCACTGGATAAAAATCTTGTAGTAGTTTGGGGTAACCACGAGATGAAAATCTCGCGGTAGCTTAGGTGACGATTGCAAATCTTCCGTACTTATGAAAAATAATTTATAATAGAAGTTTTATATCTCTAATCTTTTTTGGGCGCCTTAATCCGTCTTCATCTTCAAGTTGTTTACATGTTTTGCACCATTCCAATCAGCGCTAAAAGAGCTTCTTTTGTCGCTTTTTATCGCTGTGGAATTGGGCAAACAAGTTCTACAAGCTTTCCGTTTGCGCCGGGGCGTGGGGTGATGGGCTTCGCAATATAAATTAGCAATTGTAAAAGGATTTCCCTTCGATATTTTAGAATGATTAATCGAGGAAGCTTTGGTTTTTATGATGGGGAGTTATCCTTCGCACCAGCATGGACGATTACAAATCGACCGTACGGTGCGAGGGCTTTTGCGCTGGCGCAAAAGAGGTTAAAAATTATAACTCATTTTCAAACTAACCGTAGTTCCTTGGCGGATAGAGAAGAAATATTCATCTTTTGCTTCGAAAGATTTGAAAACAGCTTCTTTTTTGGCGTTTAAGATGTTTTTCAGCATAATTCCTGCGTTAAATTGGTCTTTCTTTCCAAATCGTTTTGAAACGTTCATGTTTACTCCGTGAAAAGGAACTGTGTAAATATCCGGTCTGTCAGCAATTCCAGAGAACAATAAAGTTTCTCCTTGCACATTGTAGTAAATTCCAGCATTGAGTTTTTTACCAAATCCTTTATTACCCGTATATTCTAACCCTCCATTAATAATCCATGGTGCTTGTCCAGCCATATCCCTGAATTCGCTGATTTCCTGTCCTGCTCTGGCATTGGTGACTCTCGATTCATATTCCGTAGCGCTTAATTCAATTTGAGATTGTGTTAAAGTAACATTCGCCGCTAAATTGAAATTGCTCAGTTTCTTAGAAAGAAAATCTAGTGATTGTCTGGCTTCAAACTCTAAACCTATCACTGTTCCGTTTCCTACATTTCTTGGTTGAAAAGCACCCGATTGTGTGGCAAACTGCACCACTTCGATTGGATTTTCAAACATTTTGTAGAATCCGCTTATCGAAAAAGTCTGTCCTCTTCCATGAAACAATTCCCATCTTAAATCAAAATTATGGATTGAAGTGCTTTGAAGGTTTCCATCCCAATACTCTACTCCTGAAACATCGTTGGCGTCTCTAAATAATCCTCCTATAAATGTTCTTCCCGTAATTGGATCCAAAATTTCAGAATAAGACAATTCTTTGAATGAAGGTCTAGCCGTTGTTTTTCCGTACGAAATTCTGATGTTTTGTTTTTCTGAAACAGCATAAACAAGATTCATTGATGGGAAAAATCCTAATTCTTCTAACACAACATCATCATTCAGTATATTAGTTCCTAATTGATCTCTTCCTGTGTATCTCTGAGAATAAAGTTCTGTTCTCAATCCTAAAACAATTTTTAATCGCTCCACTGGAGAAATTTCTGTTAAAGCATATACAGCTGATGAAGAAACAGAAGATTCAAATTGATTTGGATTTACTGGAATAAATGGCGTTTCAAATGTCGTTCCTTTAGAAATATCTCCGTTGTATGGCCAAAGATTTTCTTCTGCAAATAATTCATTTGGATCTCCAGTTAACTCAACATTTCTTACATTTATGGAGAAAGAACGAATTTTAAACTCACGCTTTTTATAGGTTTGCATTGCACCAATCTTAAATTGTGCTTCATTTCCAAAGAGCTTTAAGTTCTTTTTTAAATCAACCTTTGCTGAGGTATTCACTTCATCTAATTCTCTCCAAATTCTTTCTGGAAAACCTGATTCTGTTCCAATATTAAAACTTCCATCGTTTCTTTCTTCGTAACGTGTAAAACGAATATCCGGATTATCGATTGATGAAAGTGAAGTCGAAGAAGCCCAAGCCAGTTCTAAATTTCTGTTTGTAAACTTGTGATTTCCTGAAATAATTACATTCGATAAAGCGCGTTCTGCATATTCTAAATTATGCTGAAATCCAGAAAAAACAGCACCTTGGTCTGTTTTATCATAATCAAAAACTCCTGCAGTGGAAGTTCCATTTTGTAAATGCATTATACTGAAGTTATATTTAGATTTTGCCGTATTTAAGGTCAAACCTAACATTCCACTTAATAAAACGTTATTTTCTCCATAATTCCCTTCTTGAATTTCCCTTGTTTCCAATTTTGTTATATTTCTGTCATTTGACAAACCATATCTTGAAAACAAAGCATCTTCAAAAAATTGTGTTTCATTCTTATAGGATACATTAAGATTGTACCCAATTGTATAACCTTTCTTCTTAAAAAAATCACCAACATTTGCGTCTATTCCGATATCCATCAACGAACTAGACTCCATTGCAGCAAGTGTTGGGTCAAACGAACCTAAAATTTGCTGGTAGCGTTTTGCTTTCACCCCATCCGGATTTGCAATAGTTTCAGCAAAAAATGGAATGTTATTTTCTGCTGGAATTTCGCGAGATCCTTTTCCGAATCCTAAGGCGTCAGCACCACTTTTTTCATAAGTAAGATAATTGTCTTTAAAATGATAATTTGGATTAAAAGCTGTACCCATAGAAATACTTCTTGTTTTTTCTGTAGCGCCACTATTTAAAGTAATATCAATTAATCCTCCTGAGAAGTCTGCTGGTAAATCTGCAGATGAAGATTTATAAACCACAATATTATCAATCATTTTCGTTGGAAAAATATCCATTTGCACAGTATTTCGATCAGGGTCTAAACCTGGTACTTCCAATCCATTCAACAATGTTTTGCTATATCGGTCACCAATTCCACGTATAAAGATGTATTTTCCGTCGCTCAAAGAAACCCCTGGAATTCTTCTCATTGCAGAACCAGCATCAGAATCTCCAGTTTTCTTGAATTTAGCTGATGACATTCCATCAATCATATTAGTAGACTTTTGCTTTAAAGACAAAATTGCATTTTCAGTATTTGTTTTACGATTTGCAGAAATCACCACCTCTTCAAAATCACTCGCTTCTGATTTAATTTTCAATAAATCTAAAGCAACTGTTTCATTCGCTTTTACCTCGATTGAATTTACAACTAAAGTATCATACCCCATATAAGTCACTTGTAGATCGTATGTTCCATGATCAATCGAAATTGAGAAAGCCCCATCGAGATCAGTATAAGCTCCATTTTTTTGATCTTTCACCATGACGCGTACACCAGGAAGTAATTCATTTGTTGTTTGATCACCAATTGAACCTGAAATAAACCCTTCTTGCGAAAATCCATTTGTTGTAATTCCAGCAAATAAGAAAAAGATAAATAATAAATGTAATTTCATAAAAATCATTTTAAGTTTAAATAAATAAAACAACCCAAAAGCGATTGCTCTTAGGTTGTCTTTAGATTTAAAGTTGTTTTAGAAATTCGATAACTCTCCGCGTTTATCAGACAATGTCCATCCTAAGAAAGGAGATACGACTGCTCCAACTGTGTTTGCTCCCTGAGAAACTTCTGTTGCATGAACATCTGTACCATTTTTGAAAACATCACTTAACATTACTCCGCTTGGAAGAGTCACTTGAATATTTGAAAAATTTAAAATTCCATTTGCAAAATTATCGATTGAAGCTTGTCCACTCAAAGAGAAGTCCCCTCTGCCATCTGTTGCAGGATTAGGAAAATCAAAGAAATAAATATTTTCAAAATTCCCTCTTGCTCCATCTCTAAAATCACCTAGTTCGGAATTTGTGAATCCTTTAACAGATCCATTCTTTACTGTATGAGCTGCTAAGAAAGATCCTTCTGGACCATCAATTTCCAATGCGTGATCTGTACTTTCTCCAGATATAACTATAAAATTGTCTAAAGTTCCGCTCCATGATTGGTCAGTATCTAATGCATCATCTCCAGCACCCCACACGATTACGTTTTTCACATTCACTGAACCACCAAACCACTCAACACCGTCGTCTTGATTTGCAACAACCTCAATGTTCTCGATGATTGTTCCGTTTCCAACTCCACCCAATGTCAAACCGTTAATTTCATTCCCTTCTCCGATATTAGCACCACCGTGGCGAATTGAAATATATTTTAAAACTCCTGAATTATCAGCTACATCTGAACCGCCGTATAATCCATTTTGATCTGATGGTGGAATTCCTTCTATTTGAACTGATGGGTTATCTGCTGAAATTGGAGCGTTACCTAAAACGATCAATCCTCCCCAAAGCCCGTCTAGATCTGCACTCATGTTCGGACTATCAATTGATCCTGGCATGATTTCATCTGCAATTGTTGTAAAAATAATTGGAGAAGTTGCAGTTCCTTCTGCCATTAACTTTGCGCCTCTTGCTATAATTAATGCTGTTGCGTTTGGTCCTGTTCCAACCTCACCTTTAATGATTGTTCCTGGCTCAATTGTTAACGTTACTCCTGAAACAACTGTAACACGTGTATTTAAAACATAAACTTTATCATTTTTCCAAGTTGTGTTTGAAGTAATGTTTTCTGAAACTATTACTGTCGAACCGTCACTTACTACTTCATCGTACTTGCATGACCCATCATCCTTTTTTGCTTCTTCACTGTAATTTAAAGCTGTAGCATCTGTACATCCTTCTTTCTTACAAGAGGTAGTTGCTAATGTCATTGACGCCGCAATTAATAATCCTCCTAATCTTAAATTTCTAGTTTTCATTTCTGTTCTTTATTTATTTACGACAAAGGTGCGAATGAAAAATACTTTTTCTTTTAAGGCAAAATTAAAGGTATATTAAATTGATGTTAAGAGGTAAAAAAGGCAAACAAGAGATCATCATTTTGCCATTTCAGGTTTTATGAAAATAGATTATTGGGTTACCCAATTAGATTATTCGAATTTATTTGAGTTTTTAATGATTAAGGTCGCTCTTCGAAATAGCATGGACGACTACTCCCTTTGGTCATGAGAACGCTTCGCAAAGTTTACAAATCGGCCGTACCATTGCATTGCTTTTACGCAAGCGCAAAAGAGGGGAAAGCCTAGTAAGATTTATTTCAATAAGTATAAAGGTTTTTATTCTCTATCCACAAAAGATTATTGTTTTGAGATTTAATCTGAACCCAAGTACTGTCTTTGAAATACTTAATGATTTCCAATCGAGAACCTGGATCAACTTCATTTTGGATTTCCACACCATTTGGTGAAATATAAAACGGAACTTCAGCAGACTTCATTATTCCATAACGCTCTTCGTTATAATGCTGATTAATAGAATTAATTCCATAAAATGAAATTCCAAAGAGTAAAATTGCAGGAGCAATTAGGCGCAAGCACCATTTTCTGACATTAGATTTGGTTTTTGTTTTAGAAATAATGTTGTAGATTAATAAACCCAAGAATAAGGATGAAATAACAACAGAGATCGTCCAAGTTGTGGATCCAAAACCTAGGATTACACGTTCTATCCATGGGTAAGGATGTGTCCAAGTGCTGTTCTCACTTATTTTTTGTGTTGCGAATTTTGCGTTAAATTGAGCATCTCCATTGAGTGGTCTATATTTAAGTGCAGATTCAAATGCCCATTTTGCTTTACTCCATTCTTCAATGCTTCCTGAGGCCACTCCTAAATTATAATAAGAAGAGAAGGAAGCTTGTTTTTGGGCGTCTTTCAAGAAATCATATTGTGCAGCTTTAAATTCTTCATTCATTATTTCATCCAATCCTTTTTGAAATAGTGAATCACTGCTCTTTCCATGGATAGAAAAAGAGAACAATAAAATCAATAGAAGGTATAGATTTCTCATTCTTCAAAGGATTTTATAATGTATCCCACCTCATCTTTCAGGTGAGAAACATTGTTACTGTCGACGCTACCCCCATATTTCATTGCATCCAACTCGTCGAAGACATAAATGAGTTGATTATAGAGTTTTTCAGAAATCTGATTTGGCACTTTTGATTTCAAGAAAGACCTTGAAATTTCGCCATTATCAACTTTAAATTCAGCAGCTAAAAAATGTATTAATAAGCGTGAAAGTCCATCAAGTTTATCAACATTGGTGTTTTCTTGACTCAGCTCATCAAGGCCATTCAATGCGTCCGTTTTATGCTGCAAGCGCATTTTCTTAGCGTGCGTATTTTCTTCCGTTTGTTTTTTCACTCTCACCACGAGACCTAAAACCAAGCCAAGCATTAAAGGTGAAAAGATAATTACCGCACCCTTCCAGCCACTCAATAGTTCATTCGCTGAAGGATCAACACCTATTTTTTCAGTAATGTATGGTTGCATGATTGGCGTTCTTACCTCTTCTCTAATTTCTTCTTTAATTTCCTGTACTGGTTCTCCATTTGATTTGACATTCAATTTTCCAACCTTGCATTGAGCTGTTTCGTACTTTTTTGTTTTAGGATTGAAAAAAGCAATTTTAATAGGATCCATTTGGATATTTCCTGGTCGGTTCACTTGAATAAAATAAGTAAAGGACTTACTTCCTTCCGAACCTCTAGAGGAGAAACTTACAGAATCAATGATTTCTGGATCTCCGTAAAAGGCGAATCCGTTAGGCAAATCTATTTTAGGTCTTTCAATATTGTGTAGGTTTCCATATCCTGTTACTTTCACCCTTAATTCTACCACTTTTCCTTGCTCAATTTCTGTGTTTGAGAAATCTGCAGTTATACTAAACTTTCCAACTCCACCAATAAAATGCTTTGGCATTCCAGCTGGAAGTGGCTTAATTGTTACGCTTGTTTCATTGGATACAATTTTAACACGCTCAGGATAGTTTGTGCGTGGATCATTGAACAACAGAACCGATTGAAAAGGTTTAATGTTATAAGTTCCAATTTTTTCAGGAAAAACAATCACTTTCCCTATTTTGAATGTTTGAATATTTTTACCGTTGATAACATCATAAGAGCTACTCACTTGATTTGGATTGGCCAATACATGATTATCAGATGGACCATCAAACACAAAAGGATTATAACCTTCTACTTGTAAAACATCCACTTGAGAATAGACTTTCCCCTCAACAACCAAGGATTCTCCTTCATAGATTTCCTTTTTTGATTGTTCGATTATCCCAAAAATCATTTGGTGCATGTTTTTGCTCGGGTCTTCGCTAATCATATTTTGACGCTTTATCACCCTTACTGTATGCGGTTCAGATTGAACATCTCCATTTCTGGTTTTAATTACAACTGGCCCGATAATATATGTTCCAACATCCTCAAAGTATCCTGTAAAAGCTTGGTAGTTGTAACGAACAGCTTGTTGTTTACCATTAACATAAACAATTGAAGAAGACATTCCAGATTGAACAGCTCCAGATTGAATGAATTCTTCAGGTAAATTCATTTCCAATTGTCCGTCTACATTTGTCTTTATAGTTACAGAAATAGACTGTCCTCTTTCAACAGTTTTAGGATTGATTTCTAATTCAACAATACCCTCCTGTGCAATAGAAAATCCTATTGACAAACATAAAATGATATTTAAGAACAATCCCCTTACCATCTCTTCCCAGATTTAATTTGTTCTTGATTTTTACCAGATTCCACTCCTCTAACCTTCTTTTTAGTTTGCATTTCTTGCTTCAACAATTCCTCTAAAATACGTTCTGTTTTGCGATCAGATAATTTAGACTCTTGTTCAGAATTAGATTTTTCGTTCGGATTTCCTCCTTGTTGACTTGGATTTTGTTGTTGATCTTTATTTTGCTCTCCTTCTCCTTTATCCTCGCTTTTATTCTGATTTTCTTGTTCAACTTTATTTTGCTGATCCTCATCTTGATTCTGTTGATCTTGATTTTTTTGATTTTCTTGCTTTTCTTGCTTTTCCTGCTCCTCTTGAACCTTCACTCTCCTTTGCGCCTCCGCAAGATTATATCTCGTTTTTTCGTCATTCGGATTCATTCGCAAGGACTGTTTGTAGCTTTCAACTGCAGATTGATAGTTCTTCGCTTTCAATTGGCTATTCCCTACATTGTGCCAGTTTTTAGCATTTTGAATTTCATCATTGTTTCTTGAAGCAGCAGCACGGAATGCCTTTTCTGCCATGTCAAAATCCTGACTTCTGTAGGCAGCATTTCCAATATCTTGAGACAAATCAACATCACTTGGTGCCAATTTCTGAGCTTCTAATAAAGTACGGTATGCTTTTTCGAATTCTTTATCTTGATAATATTGTTTACCAATTCGCAAAGAATCCTCCCATGACTGGGCACTTACGAGCCCTGTTGAGAAGAAAATTATACTTATTAATAAAATACTACGCATCATTTGATTCTTTCTTTGATTGAGGAAGTGACTCCCACACCAGTAAAATAAGGACAGATAAAATTGCAACTGATAAAGGCCATTGATATCTATTCTCTTTTATTCTGAACTTCAAATCTACTGCCTTAGCCGATGAACTACTGTTAATATGAGTTAAAAATTCAGAAACATTCGGAAAAGATTCGTTTGATAGCATCACTTTGCCATCCACACCTTTAGCGATTTCATTTAGCATTTCTAAATTCACTTTTGAAATAACAGAATTTCCCATTTCATCTTTTAGAGAAACAGCATTTGGATCTTCATCCCTTGGAACAATTCCTCCTTTTTCAGTTCCAATTCCGAGGACTAGAACTTCTATATTTTTTTCTTTAATGGTTTTATAAACTTCCTTCAACCCTCCTTCGTGGTCCTCTCCATCCGTAATCAGAACCAAGACTTTTTTGGTTTTTTGTTTGGAGAAAAGCTTACTCGATTCATTTAAAGCTGATGAAATATTCGTTCCTTGATTAGAGATAAAACTCGTTTTCAATTCATCAATATACATTTTAGCAGCCGCCTTATCTGCTGTTAACGGTAGCTGAGGGTATGCATTTCCTGCAAAAATCAATAATCCTACACGCGCAGAAGTCGATTGATTAACCAATTGGTTCATTGCTCTTTTTGCAACATCCAATCTTGTTTCACCTCCTTTAATATCTCTGGTATTCATTGAATTTGAAATATCAATTGCAAAAATTAATTCCACTCCATTTGCATGACCTTTTACATTTTTATAACCTAAAGCAGGTTGCATTAAAGCAAAAACGAGGAAAACAACGGCATTGCGAATATAGAAATACCTCCAGAATACTTTTCTTGTTGAAACTGGGCGCAAATAAGTCCTAAGGGTTTTAATATTTCCTAGGTTTTCCACCAATTGATTTCGTTTAAATAACTGATAGTAAAAGACAGCTATCAACAAAGGCAATAAAAGAAAGAACCAAGCATAATTCAAATGAATAAAAGACAATCTTTCTCCTGCAGAATCGGGTGAAAAAACACCAAATATTCGCATCAGTTGCCATATCACTATCCAGAAGAGCAATTCGAATCCAATTACTAATCCATTAAAGAATGGCAAACGATAAGTATATATCTTTTTTCTTTTAGGCATTTTTCTTTAGTAATAACTGTTCCGCAACAAATCCAATAAAAATAAATATCAACCCATAAATCAAAAACAAATGTGGTCGATATGGTGGTTCTCTTTTAATGGTATTGTTAACCATTTTACGTGTTTCCATTTCATCTATGGTATCATAAATTGATCTCAAAGAGTTTTTATCCGTCGCTCTAAAATATTCTCCTCCTGTAGAAATAGCCATTTTCTCCAATAAGCCTTCATCAATATTTACTTGGGTTTCTCTGTAAATCTGACCAAATGGTGTATTAATTGGCATTTTTACAATTCCTTTTTTACCTACTCCAATAGTGTAGACAGTAATGCCTTTCTTTTTGGCTAATTCCGCAGCTGACATAGGAGATAATTCACCACGATTAGAGTCTCCATCAGTTAATAAAATAATAACTTTTGATGTCAAACTATCGCTTCTCAATCGCGCTACAGCTGTTCCCAATCCAGTTCCAATCGCTGTTCCTGGATCCATTCTTCCAGATTGTATTTCATCTATGGTTTGTTTGAGGTAATCATAATCTCTGGTTGGCGGACAAGCAGTATAGGCCTCTCCTTCAAAAACTACAAAACCTATTCTGTCTGAAGTTCGACCATCGATAAATTCTTTGGCTACTTCTTTTGCTGCTTCTAAACGATTGGGTAAGAAATCGGTCGCCAACATACTTAAAGAAACGTCCATTGAAATCATAATGTCTATACCGTCATCATATTGTTCATCATTGTCGTTTGAAAATGGTGAGACAGGCAAAGCCATTGCTGCAATCAGTAAAGACAAACCAATTCCAATAAAGGAATAAATCCCTAAAATCAACCATTTAATTGGAGTAAACTCAATGTTTTTTAGTTGAGTTAAGGGTTGGGAGAATTTAAAAACTCCTTTGCTTTTTTCTAAATTATAATATCGAAAAAACAATAATACAGGAACCAATAGAAGTAACCACAACCAATGTGGAGCGTAGAAATCATATTCCCAAAAACTAATATTTAAGAATAGATTATTTTTCATTGTTGAGTTCTAAATCTGCTATTTGGTTTACAACACGTCGTGCATCGTTGGTAACATTTTGGATTTCAATTAATGCAGGAACAGATTTGGCAAACTTCACCATATCTGATTGCATTAACAATTGACGTGTTAAGAGAATCATATTTTTATCCAATCCGTTTTCTGACAATACAACTTCAATTTCAGCTGTTGTCTTGTCCATAATTTGACTCTGATAATGCGCTGCAAAAAACTTTCTTAGAATCACTGAAAGTTCATAATAATACTCTTTCAAATTGACTTCATAAGCCTTGCTTTTCTCCAATTCATCTATTTGAGTTAATGTCTTTTCTCTTAAACTTAAAGGAGTAGGTTCTCTTCTGGATCTTTTAATTAAATATACTATCAAAGTAATTAACAATATAAATGAAATTGAAATCCACCACCAATGGTGTATAAAAAACTCAAATAAAGCATTTTTTGGTGGCAATTCTGTGAAAGATTCATTGATGTCATAAATTGGTTTTGTGGCATCAACTACTGGACTCAACACGTGAATTAATCCAGCAGGAAAAAGATATAAACTGTCTCCGATATAAATATACTCTGGTGGAATAACCACATAGGCGCTATCCCAAGCAATAAGATTATAACTTCCTTTCCAAATGAAATTTTCACCTTCTTGATAAGTTGTGTCTTTAAATCTTTTTGAAATTTCGAGACTATAAGTTGAACTCACCTCATCAGTTTGTGAATTGTCACTGGTTCTTCCAGGGAAAAAATCCTCGTAATTGGAATAGGCAATACTGTCCAATTTCAAATCGCTAATTACGGAGTAAGTTAAAGTAAAAGGTTCACCAATTTTCACTTCTTCTTTGTCCAAACTAATGTTTAATTGTTGACCAAAGGAAATTGTAATCCCTAACACAAAAACGATATTTAAACACCATTTAATCATCTGCTTCGGGTTAAAAAGAGTTTATTCAATTCTGCTAAGTATTTACCTTCTGTAGAAAGACTGGCATAATCAACTCCAGACTTTCTAAACTGTGTTTTCAGTTTTTCTTCAGTTGTGTTAAATTGATTCTTATAGCGATCTCTCACTTTTTTAGAGCTTGTATTAACCCACTTTACCGCTTCTTTTTCAGCATCATACATCTTTATCAATCCAAGATTTGGCAATTCACTCTCTGCTGGGTCATATAAGCGCAAGGCAACCATATCGTGTTTACTATTTGCAATTTTAAGGCCTTCAAAAAAGTCGTTTTCATCATAAAAATCGCTGATTAAAAAACAAATACTGCGTTTTTTAACCACATTTCTAAAGAAACGCAGACCTTCATTTAGGTGAGTATCTTTACTTTTAGGTTGAAAAAGAATTAATTCTCTTAAAATCATTAAAGCATGAGAACGTCCTTTTTTAGGTGGAATAAATTTCTCAACTCCGTCTGTAACGAAAATAGCTCCAATTTTATCGTTGTTTGCGACTGCTGAAAAAGCAAGTACTGCAGCCACTTCAAGCATTAATTCTTTTTTGGATTTGTCTCGTGTACCGAAATCATTAGAGCCTGAAATATCAAGAATCATAAAAACAGAGAGTTCTCTTTCTTCTTCAAAAACTTTTATAAAAGGCTCGTTGAATCGGGCGGTAACATTCCAATCGATATTTCTTACATCGTCCCCATATTGGTAATTCTTAACCTCTGAAAAAGTCATACCTCTACCTTTGAAAGCAGAATGGTATTCACCTGAAAACACCTGTTTGGTGAGTCCACGCGTTTTGAGTTCAATCTCACGTACTTTTTTCAGAAGTTCTTTCGTTTCCATACAAGCTGATCTTTACGGAACCTCTATTCTAGCAAGTACTTTCTCCACGATAGCCTTTGCATCGATTCCCTCCGCTTCTGCTTCATAAGTTAAGCCCAATCTGTGCTGAATAACGTCAACAGCTATACTTCTAATATCTTCTGGAATTACATAAGCACGGCCTTGTAAAAAAGCGTTTGCTTTTCCTGCTAAAGCGAGATTTATACTTGCTCTTGGTGAAGCTCCGAAAGAGATTAACGGTGTTAAATTCGTTAAGTCATATTTTTCTGGATCTCTTGTTGCAAAAACAATATCAATGATGTACTTCTCGATTTTTTCATCCAAATACACTTCCCTAACCAACTCTCGCAAACGCAAAATATCAGCAGGACTCACAACAGTTTTCGCCTTGTTTAATCCTTCTTTTCTAACATTGCTGCGTAAAATTTGCATCTCCTCTTCAGGATTTGGATAATCCAGTCTCACCTTTAGCATAAATCTATCTACTTGTGCTTCTGGCAGAGGATAGGTTCCTTCTTGTTCAATTGGGTTTTGCGTTGCCATCACTAAAAATGGACTCGGCAATTTGAACGATTCGTCACCAATTGTAACTTGTCTTTCTTGCATCGCTTCTAACAATGCAGATTGAACTTTTGCAGGTGCTCTATTGATCTCGTCTGCTAAAATAAAGTTAGCGAAAATCGGTCCTTTGGTAACCGAAAATTCTTGTGTCTTTTGATTGTAAATTTGTGTCCCTGTGACATCGGCAGGTAATAAATCTGGAGTAAATTGAATTCTACTAAATGCTCCACCAATTACATCTGCAAGGGTATTAATTGCCAAGGTTTTTGCTAAACCCGGAACTCCTTCTAATAAAATATGGCCGTCTGCTAAAAGTGCAATTAACAAGCGTTCCAACATTCTATCTTGCCCTACAATTACGCTCGAAAGTTCCTTATTAATCATATCAATAAGTGGTGATTCGTTTTGGATCTTTTCTGTCAACAAGCGAATTGAATCAGCAGGTGTAACTGAAGATGTTGTATTTTCTTCCATAATTATTTGTTCTGTTTCGCAAAGATGTTGAATGTTAAGCCAAGCCCCATCTGTTCGGTGTTAATTATTGTTAAGCATAAACAGTGGCGAATAAATGGACTTAATGCTAAAAATCAATAACTAATTGAGGAAAAAGACAAATCACTGCCCTTAGAAATTTTGAATTGGAAACAGATTTATTCGAGAAAGAAATTATGATGTTAGGAAGTTCTACCAACTTAAAACAAAACTAGTTCACTTTATTTAAAAACAGAATAAATAACACCCAACCTTTTCAAAATCTTTAAAGAACAACTTTAATTTCGTACCTTTACAATTCAATGAAAGCAATACGTTATTTCATATCTATTTTTTTAATTGTAAGCTACATAATTGGACTTACAAATAATCTTATGCCGCGATGTGATAGTGAGTTTGAACACCAGAAGCACATTGTTTCCATTCATGTTAATCATTTTCATAGCACAACAGATGACAGTCCAGAAATAGCACATATTGGACATAAAGAGCATGATGATGAAACTTCATTGATCAATATCTTACAACACATCTTTGATGACATTGACAACCCAAAGGAGAAATGCGAATTTGGTTTTTTCGCTAACGTTCATCACCCTATTTCTGATATAAACTCCCTTGCTATTGTAGCTGTTCTTAAATATCCAATTTTTTTCATTCCTGAATTTAAAGAAGCTAAAGAATTTGTTGAATATTCAATACCTGATTATTCTCCACCTGACTTACTTTATTCTCAGAAACGTGGCCCTCCATTTCTTCTTGTATAGTCTTTAAAGACTAAAAGATTAGAAATTCAATTGAAAACTTTCTTTGAATTTATATCTTTCAATTAAAAATTTGTTGAACATTTTAGTTCAGCAAGAAAGGAAGTACTGTTCTGTATTTCCTGTGAGTTTAATTAAATACAAGAAAAAATGATTTACAGAATTATATCATTTTCCATAAATAACAAGTTAGTCATCGGATTAATGACCTTAGCGATTATCGGCTTTGGGATTTTTTCGATGCGCACCATCAATTTAGGCTCAGTGCCTGACATTACCAACAATCAAGTTCAGGTAATGACGGTTTCACCCAATCTTTCTACAGAAGACATCGAGCAATTCGTGACTTATCCTGTGGAAGTAGAAATGGGGAATCTGCCTGGCGTTGAAGAAATTCGTTCGATTTCTCGATTCGGATTATCGGTGGTGACCATTGTTTTTAAAGAAGAGGTGGGAACTTATCATGCCCGACAATTGATACAGGAAAAACTAATTGACGTTCGTCAAAACATCCCAAGTAAATTTGGAGCGCCTAGTATGGGACCTATTACAACAGGTTTGGGAGAGATTTATCAATACAATATCGAAGTCGAACCCGGCTACGATTCATTATATACTCTCACAGAACTGCGATCCGTTCAAGACTGGATTGTTGCCCGACAATTGACATTAATTGATGGGGTGGTTGGAATAAACGCTTTTGGTGGAAACATCAAACAATACGAAGTGAGTCTCGACCCTGATAAACTCAAGTCGATGAATGTTACAATCAGTGATGTTTACAAAGCACTTGAAGACAACAACACCAATACAGGTGGAGCTTACATTGAGCGGAACAAAATGGCCAATTTCATTCGTGGAGAAGGTTTGATTCGTTCTTTAGAAGACATCCGAAAGATCCCTGTGAAAACAGAAAATGGAATTCCTGTTACGATTGCAGATGTTGCGGAAAAAGTTGATTTTGGTCATCAGGTGCGTTATGGAGCATTCACAAAAGACGGTAAAGAATCTGTTGGTGGAATGGTTTTGATGCTGAAAGATGCCAATCCAAATAAGGTAATTAACGATGTAAAAGAACGCATTGATAATATTCAATCTTCACTCCCTGAAGGACTAAAAATCGTTCCGTTTTTAGATCAAAGTGAATTGATTGGACGAACAACAGACACGGTTGCCACCAACTTAATCGAAGGAGCCTTAATTGTGATTTTTGCTTTGGTGATTTTGCTCGGTAGTTTTAGAGGTGGATTAATTACCGCTACGACTATTCCATTGGCATTATTGTTTGCATTTATTCTGATGAAACAATTTGGAGTTTGGGCAAACCTAATGAGTTTAGGAGCGATTGACTTCGGAATTATCGTCGATGGAGCCGTTATTATTATTGAAGGAACCGTTTTTGAAATTCAAAGACGAATGCGAAAAGGAACACTTACCTTCTCCAGAAAAGAAATGGACAATGTCGCAATTCAAGCGAGTAACACCATGATGGAATCAGCTTTCTTTGGCCAAATCATTATTTTGATTGTCTTTACACCAATTTTATTCTTGACAGGAATTGAAGGGAAAATGTTCAAACCAATGGCGTTTACTTTTGGTTTTGCAATGATTGGAGCTATTATTTTATGTTTGACTTATGTTCCAATGATGTCCGCTTTATTTATGCGTCCTGTTAAAAACAAAGAAAGTTGGTATGCGAAATTTGAAGCTTCATTAGAACGATTTAGCAACGCAATTATAGGTGGAATCAACAAAGTTTACCACCCAACTCTTGAAGTTGCAATGAAGTTTAAAATGGGAGTAATTGCTATTGCAGTGGTTATTTTAGGAATGACATTCTTCACTTTCTCAAGAATGGGAGGAGAATTTATTCCACAATTAAAAGAAGGAGATTTAGCTATTCAAGCTTTGATTCGTCCTGGAAGTAGTTTGGAAGAAATGATTGCTACTTCTAAGAAAATTGAAATGACATTGTTGGAGAATTTCCCTGAAGTAAAATCTGCTGGTTCACGAATTGGAGTGGCAGATATTCCAACCGACCCAATGCCAATGGACATTGCAGATATGTTTGTGATTCTAGAAAAAGACCACAGCAAATGGACAAGCGCTAAAACACAAGATGAGCTCATCGAGAAAATGGATGCTAAATTAGCTGAAGTTATGGTCGGTGTAAACATTGTTTTTAGTCAACCTATCGAGTTGCGATTCAACGAATTACTGACCGGAGTTCGAGAAGATGTTGCCATTAAAATTTATGGTGATGACTTAGAAGTCCTCAACAAAAAAGCGACTGAACTTGCAGAGTTAGTAAAAAATATTGACGGTGTAGGAGATGTAAATGCTGAGAGAACATCAGGTTTACCACAAATCAATATTAAATTTGATAGAGATAAAGTGGCGCAATATGGAGTTTCTATCGAGCAGCTCAATACTTATTTAAGTACCGCTTTAGCAGGAGGAGTTGCTGGAACAATTTACGAAGGAGAAAGACGCTTTGATTTGGTGGTTCGCTATGGTGAAAAACACCGTCAGTCAATTGAAGACATTAGAAAGTTATTTGTTGACCTTCCGAATGGATCGCAAGTGATGTTAAAAGAGTTTGCGCAAATTGAGTACGAACCTGGACCAATGCAAATTTCACGAGACAATACTTATCGTCAGACATACATTGGTGTTAACACAAGAGGCCGAGATGTGAAATCTGTAGTAAATGACATTCAGAAAAAGGTAGAGAATGAACTTGTTCTACCTCCTGGATATAACATTTCATACGGAGGAGAATTTGAAAATCTAGAAAGCGCAACAAATCGATTACTGGTAGTTGTTCCAATCGCTTTGGTAATGATTTTCGTTCTGCTTTATTTCGCTTTAAAATCATTCTCACAATCCATCATGATTTATATGGCTATTCCTTTAGCAGCAATTGGCGGAGTATATGCTTTATGGCTACGTGATATGCCATTCAGTATTTCTGCTGGAGTTGGATTCATTGTGCTCTTTGGAGTCGCCGTGTTGAATGGTTTAGTTTTAATTAATCGTTTTAACTCACTAAAACTGGAAGGAATGACTGACATTAAAGAAAGAATTTTCACAGGAACGAGAGAACGCATTCGACCGATTATGTTGACCGCAACAACGGATATTTTCGGTTTCTTGCCTATGGCTTTTTCTACTTCGGCAGGTGCTGAAGTTCAGCGTCCATTGGCAACAGTTGTAATTGGAGGAATGATTAGTGCAACTATCTTAACACTGATTGTTTTGCCGATTTTATACATGTATCTTGAAAACAGAAAGACCAAAACAAAGACTAAACTCAATCCGTCTTTAGGGATGGGAATGGGAGTGCTCTTTATTTTAATCACTCCTGTGCTGAATGCGCAAAACTCAACAGATAAAAACTGGCAAACCATCACAATTGAGGAAGCACAAGAACAAGCCTTAAAGCGTTTGCCTTTGCTCAAAGCTAAACAACTTGAAATTGACCAACAGCAAGTCTTAAAGAAAACCGCCTGGAACTTCGGAAATACGATGATTTACACCGGAAAAGATGAAGTTGGGAATGGTTCGGATGGAATTTATACACGAATAGGAGTTCAACAAGAAGGTATTGATCTTTTTGGAATTGCTCCATCGGTAAGGCTTCAGAATCAGCAAGTAGTTTTGGCAGAAAAAGCTTTGGAATTGTCTCAACTTTCTATCCGACATGAGGTGAAGAAAGCTTGGGCAGAAGTTTATACAAGTCACTCGATTTACAAAGTTTATGCTGTTTTAGATTCTGTGTTTTCAAAAATCAAAGCCACTGAAAAACTGAGATATGAATACGAAGATGTTTCCAATTTGTCTTATTTATCAACGGCTAACGAAGCCAACGAATTGAGAATAAAGAAAGAACAGAAACACCATGATTATTTGAAATCCGTTAGAAAACTAAACCTTTGGTTGGTGAGCGATACCGTATTTACTGTTCCTGAAATCGAGACTTCTAGCTTTATTGAAGTCATCAAATTGACAGCAGATTCTATTTCGAACCATCCTTTGCTTTCATATTATGCGCAACAGATTAACATTGCTGATGCTCAAATGAGGAAGCAGAACTCTCAGTACTTACCCACTTTTAGAGGAATTATTGGAGAGCAAAAAATCGGAGCACAAACAGGGTTTTACAAATATGAAATCGGCGTAAGTATTCCATTGATTTTTAACCGTCAATTGGGACATTCACAAGCTGCGAAATTGGACCGTAAAATTGCTGAGGAGAATTATCAACAACAAGAAATGCAATTTCAATTGGAAATAAACACCACTTATGAAGATTACCAGAAATGGAGAAATACGTGGATGTATTATCAAGAAGAAGCATTGCCGATGGCACAAATTCAACGTAAAAGTGCCATCACAGCATTTGAAGAAGGAGCAATTGATTATACGCAATTTTTACAAACCGTAAGGACTGCCATTCGCATAGAAGTTGACGCTTGGGAAGCATTAGAAAACTACCTCATCCAGCGTTATTTACTCGAATATTATTTAGATTAAAACATTGAAAAAATGAAAACAAAATTCACATATATAATTAGCATTGTTCTGTTGTTGGCGTTTTCTGCTTGCACAACAAGTGAGACTAATCAGCAAGAGGATGTAAATAATGACCATCCACATGATGAAGTACATCTTTCGCCTCAAAAATTCGACGCTTTAAAGATTCAATTAGACAGTATGCAGCGCCATACTTTCGAAGGAATTGTTTATACCAATGGAAGTCTCGAAGTTCCGCCACAACACGAAGCTACAATCACTGCGATTATTGGTGGAAACGTTGTTTCTATTGATGTTATTGAAGGAACAGTTGTCAAGAAAAATCAGACAATTGCTTATTTAAGCCACCCGAATTTCATCAATATTCAAACAGCTTACATCAAAGCATTTCACAATGATGCTTATTTATCAAAGCAATTTGAACGTCAACAAAAGCTTTCAGATGCTGAAATCGGAGCTGGAAAAGATTTGCAGAAAATCAAGTCTGAGTATTTATCTAACAAAGGGGAAATGAATGGCTATGCCGCGCAATTAAAGCAATTGAACATGAGTTTAAGCAACATTCAAGCAGGAAATCTTTATGATAAAATCCCAGTAAAAAGTCCTATCGATGGCTCCATTGAAGCGATTGATATTCAAATTGGACAATATGTTGATGCGCAAACAGTAATGTTTAAAGTCGTAAATACAGAACATGTTCATGCTGATTTTATGGTATTTGAAAAAGACATAGTGCATGTAAAAACAGGTCAGCAAATTGAATTTACTGTTGCTACTTCATCTGAACCTTTAAAAGCAGAGATTATTTCTGTTGGAAAACGCTTTGAAGATGGCCCAAGAGCTGTTCACATTCATGCGGAAATTGAAGATAACGATTTCCATTTGGTTGCAGGAATGTATATCAAAGGAAAGATTTTCACACAAGCAAATGACTTAATGGCTTTACCAGAAGCAGCGGTAATTACAGAAGATGGGAAAACTTATATTTTTCTAAATACCCAAACTAAAGAAGAGCAAAAAGTTGAATACGAATTCAAAATGTTTGAAGTAAAAACAGGAAAACAAGAAGGTGGATGGATAGAGATTATTCTTTTGTCTCCTTTGCCAGAAAATGCGAAAATAGTGCAAAATGGAGCGTATTATCTGATTGCGGAGATGATGAAGGGAGAGACGGATCATGATCATTAGGAAAGTATGATACGAAATAAAATCTCGCACCAGCTCCTAATATAATGTTGATTGGTTTTCATAAAGTAAAGTAACTGTCTCTAAAGTCATTTTTTGTAATAGAAATGTAGGTGTCTTAAAAATGAGGGAAATGCAAGGCATTAAAAAATGAGTTTTCATTTTTAACTCATTCTGAGCGTTGAGAATAAGAACGACAGGAGCATACTAAAGTATGTGGCTTAGTTCGAAATTTGAAAATAACGCAGCAGTTTCCCAGTTTTGAGACACCTACTTTTTTGATTTTAAATGTTAGGGTTTACTAATCGTACATCAGACTATTGCGTTATTTTAATTTGTTTTGTTCTTACTGATTCATTAATCAACCAATAATCTTTTCCACCAATTACTTGTTTGTCGTAGTTCAATCCTACCACTTGTGTAAATCCTGATCCTTCACCTAATCCACTGAGGTCGGAAGCGCTGAAGGTATAAGAGGTTGTGTTTGCTCCAACCATCATCATTTTACTTCCGCTTGGACCATAAACAGCGTATAAAATTGAATCTGCATTTGCTACATAGCCACTCGTTAAAGTATAGTCACTTCCCTTCGAAACGTCACCAGAAGTTATTGGATTTACACCAGCGAATCCTTGACTTGTCGAGGTTGCAAATGCTTCCCAAGTTGAACCAGTTCCCTCCCAACTCACAGTTGAACCAAAATCTAATCCAGTTGGTTTTGTGAAGTCAATCATATAAACATACGATTTGTTGTCTTGCATTGAAAGTACTTCTGAATCAACAGAAACTGTTCCTGCACTAACATAAGCTGCTCCTGAGTTCTGACTAAAGACAGCAACTGCAGTTCCTATTTCCATGTCCATCGGACCAATTGGTGAATCCGTAGTGCTTAAAGTTTTAATTGCGATTAAAGCTCCAAACACACCAGCGAAACTTGGTGTATAAGCTCCAGGAGTAGTTACAGTTGGAACATTTGGAGCAAATTCACAGCTTCCATCATCCTTTTCTGCATTTGAGTCGTAATTCGTTGCCGTTGGATCCGTGCAACCTTCCTTGTTACAAGAGTTTAGTCCTAATCCTATTACCAAACTCAAGCCTGCGATAATTATTCTTGTCTGTTTCATGATATTATGTTTTTTAACAAAATTAAAGCAAGGATGAAAAAGCAACAATACGGCGTTTGTCGTATATTTTTGATTATGCCTATCCACCTGTTTGCCTATAATGGTATTCAAACTAGCATTATCTTGAAGAGTTGGGGGTTTCTATTTATAGGTGGTTGATTTTCTTAGCATCAGTCGACAAGAAAAAAGCATATCTATTTGAGAATGATATATGTACCTTTTTCGATGAATTTAAAATACGATGAGGTGAGAGAAAAACATCAATCAAAAAGAGTAAACTGAATTGAATTAGACATCAGCAAGTTACTCGACGCAATTGTTTATATAGTATAAAAATTTTAACTTTATAAACATTGGCGAAAAATTGAAAATGCTGAACATGGTATAGAAAAGAATATTAGATAAAAACGAGTACTTATGGAAATAATTAATCTACAGAAGTTTACAAAATGGAATATTAAGCAAAACAAGAGACTGATTGTATTACTTATTTTGCTATTTGGATTTGGTAGCAAATCCGTTAATGGCCAATCTGAGAAAAGTAATTATTTTGGAATAAATGTATTCCCTTTGATTGGGAATACATTGGAATTGGGATATGAATTAAATATCAAACCGAACTTTTCTATTGATTTGTATTCGGGATATGTTTTTAACAGTAAATTGAGAAGTCCATTAAAAAAAGGAACAAAATATGATTTAGAAAATAAATCGGGATTCTTTATGAAGATCGGTGCAAGATATAATTTAAGAAGTGACTTGAATAAATTTGCCCCATTTTTCGGTATTAACATAGTAAATGCTATGGCTATTGAAAAAGGTGTTTTTGACGATGATTTTGATAACCATACACCTAATGAACGAGTAGTAGGAAACTCGTATAATTTAGGACTAAATGGAATTATTGGGATTACTAGCTCAGCAATAAAACGAATTAATATTGATCTAGGTTTACAAGTGGGAAAGGTGGTATTAAATAATCTACTCGATTTTCATAGTTACATGCCAGGAATGGGGGTGAGTTTCGGAAGTGGACTAAGAGTACAAGGCGTGTTGAGAGTAAAATACAGGTTGAAATAATACCAGTTGGTCGCGAGACTAAAACGCTGTAGCGTGTATCCCTATTTACAACTTAGGAACATTAAAACTTATGCCTGAATTTTTCTTTCAGCCACTCCAGTATGTTGATTTTTAATGCTTATCGGGATGTTTACCAGTAAAGCGATGAAAAGAAGAAATCTTACTATTAATAAAAAGAACACGTAGGATAACAGGGAGTCAATTTTTTTATTTTTCCAGCTCCACTTCAAAAATCTACCAAAATCCCCTTCTCCCATTTATTTATTCCGTAACTTCGCAATAAATATTTAGATTAATGAAAATAATTATAATTTTAGCTTTAATGAGCACTGTCTTATTGAGTTGTAGTGATACAAAAACAGAAGTGCAAGTGGAGGATGGCGTGTTTAATGTCGTGACTACAACTTCAATGATTACTGATTTGGTGAAGAATGTTGGGGGAGACAAAATTATTGTTCAAGGTTTGATGGGGGCTGGAGTTGATCCGCATTTGTACAAAGCAAGTGAGGGAGATGTTTCAAAACTTTCTAAGGCCGATATTATATTTTACAATGGACTCCATTTGGAGGGGAAATTGGTGGATGTTTTTGAAAGAATGAAAAAGCAAAACATGAATACCGTTGCAATTTCAGATGCATTAAATCCAGAAAAAGACTTGATTAGTTCGAAGCTTTTTGAATCGAATTATGATCCACATATTTGGTTTAACATCGGACATTGGGAGCTTGCAACATTATTTGTTGCCGATAAATTGTCTCAGGCACTTCCAGAGCATAAAGAGGAATTTCAGGCCAATGCTCAAAAGTATTTGCATGAATTAAAGCTTTTATATGTGGATTTACATGCTGAAATTGAAACCTTACCAGTTGACCAGCGCAGGTTGGTGACGGCACATGATGCTTTTAACTATTTCGGAAAATCTTTCGGGTTTGATGTAGTTGGATTACAAGGTTTGTCAACAGCTACGGAGGCTGGAGTACAAGATGTTCAGGAAACTACGGCATATATTCTCGATCATAAAGTGAAAGCTATTTTTATCGAGAGTTCAGTTCCTCGACGCACTGTGGAGGCTTTGCAGGCAGCTGTAAATTCGAAAAACCATGAAGTTGTAATTGGTGGAACTTTGTATTCAGATGCTTTAGGAAGTGAAGGAACTCCTGAAGGAACTTATATCGGAATGTTCAGATATAATGTGAAGACAATTGTTGACGCTTTAAAATAATTGAGAGAGAACTAAATAATGAAAGGAAAAATAGCAGTAAAAGTAGATGACCTCACGGTAGCTTACAACTACAAACCAGTACTTTGGGATATTGACTTAAAAATCCCAGAGGGTGTTCTGATGGCGATTGTAGGCCCAAATGGTGCTGGGAAATCGACTTTAATAAAAGCTATTTTAGGCATCCTAAAACCCATTGCTGGAAGTGTAACAATTTTCGATAAGCCCTATAAATCTCAGCGTAAACACGTGGCTTATGTGCCACAAAAAGGAAGTGTAGATTGGGATTTTCCAACCACTGCCTTGGATGTTGTGATGATGGGAACTTATGGAAGTCTGGGATGGATTAAGCGACCGGGATTAAAAGAGAAAAAACGAGCACTTGAAGCACTCGAAAAAGTAGGAATGCTTTCTTTTAAAAATCGTCAAATTAGCCAGCTTTCGGGTGGACAACAACAAAGGGTTTTCTTAGCTCGTGCTTTGGTTCAAGATGCTTCTATTTATTTTATGGACGAACCTTTTCAAGGAGTAGACGCAACAACAGAAGTGGCGATTATCAATATTTTGAAGGAACTAAGAAAAGCAGGAAAAACCGTTGTAGTAGTGCACCATGACTTGCAAACTGTGCCGGAATATTTCGATTGGGTAACATTCTTAAATGTGAAGAAAATCGCTACCGGACCAGTAAAAGATATTTTTAACGATGATAATTTGACGAAAACTTATGGGATTAACTATAAAGTGAGTATTCAGAAGTAGTTTTTTAAATGAAAAATTATAAATGAAAAATAATGAAGGTGAAAAATAATTTATGGAGATAATTGAATACATAAAACTTGTCTTTAGCGATTACACCTTGCGTACAATCACGCTCGGAACTGCTATTCTTGGCGCTGTAACAGGAATGTTAGGTAGTTTTGCTGTATTGCGTAAACAAAGTTTGTTAGGAGATGCTATTTCCCATGCTGCTCTTCCAGGAATTGCCTTGGCGTTTTTGATAACAGGTTCTAAAGATTCAAACATTTTATTAATTGGTGCTTTGATAAGTGGATTAATTGGAACCTTTTGGATTCATGGAATTACCAGAAGAACACATTTAAAATCGGACACTGCTCTCGGACTTATTCTTTCAATTTTCTTCGGATTTGGAATTTTGTTATTGACTTATATTCAAAAATTACCCGATGCCAATCAAGCAGGATTAGATAAATACCTATTTGGTCAAGCTGCAACTTTAGTAGAAAGCGATGTTTGGTTAATAGCATTAATTGCTGGATTGTGTTTGCTGGTACTTTTACTTTTTTGGAAGGAATTTAAAATTTTGCTTTTTGATAGAGATTACGCCCAAACTTTAGGCTTTAACACCAATTTTATTGATGTTTTAATTACCACTTTTATTGTCTTGGCTATTATTTTGGGTTTGCAAATAGTTGGTGTTATTTTGATGAGCGCGATGCTTTTGGCTCCTGCGGCTGCAGCAAGACAATGGACAAACAGCTTGGGAATGATGGTTTTCTTAGCTGCTGTTTTTGGCGCCAGTGCAGGAGTTTTTGGAACGGCAATTAGTGCAACAGAAAACAATTTATCTACAGGACCCGTCATTGTTTTAGTGGCTTCAATATTCGTACTTGTTTCCTTTATATTTTCTCCAAAGCGAGGTTTATTATTCAAACAAATTCGATTGATAAAAAACCGAAACGATTTAGAACTTCAGAAAACCTTGGCTTTTATGTATCACATCGTTGAAGACCACGAAGACACTTCACATCCCCATGCGATTAGAATCTTGAACAACTTCCAAGGATACAGTAGAAAAGGATTGCGGAAATTAGTCGATAGAAACTACGTAAAACTCGATGGAGAAATGTGGAGTTTGACCGATGAAGGTTTTGAGGCAGCCGGTAATTTATATAACCAAAACAAAAAAAATGACTAGCGCGCAATTCGAAATACAGTTGATAGCCAGTTTGGTTGCCATTGCTTGTGCCATTCCAGGAACATTTTTGGTGCTTCGTAAAATGGCGATGATCAGTGATGCTATTAGTCATTCTATTTTACCTGGACTTGTAGTAGGTTTTTTTATCACACAAGATTTGAATTCACCTTGGTTGATTTTATTTGCAGCAATTACAGGAGTTTTGACCGTTGTTTTAGTAGAGAAAATCCAGCAAACAAAACTCGTCAAAGAAGATACCGCCATTGGATTGGTGTTTCCTGCGCTTTTTAGTATTGGAGTTATCTTGATTGCCAAATTTGCCAACGATGTTCACCTCGATATTGACGCAGTTCTTCTAGGGGAATTGGCCTTTGCTCCTTTCGACAGAATGTATTACGGAGAGATAGATTTAGGTCCTAAATCCCTGTGGGTTATTGGAAGTATTTTAGCTGCAACGCTGATTCTTTTATTTGCCTTTTTCAAAGAACTGAAATTGAGCACATTTGACGCTGGACTAGCAACCTCTCTAGGATTTTCACCTATCGTTATTCACTATGGATTAATGAGCGTTGCTTCCATAACAACAGTTGGAGCTTTTGACGCTGTTGGTGCAATTCTAGTTGTTGCACTAATGATTGCCCCAGCGGCTTCTGCTTATTTGTTGACCACCAACTTAAAGAAAATGATAGGGTTAGCCTGTTTTTTCGGAGTTTTCAGCGCTATTTCTGGTTATTGGATGGCACACAGCTTGGACGCCTCAATCGCTGGAAGTATTGCCACAATGCTAGGTTTCGTGTTTTTAATGATTTACTTATTTGCACCAAGTAATGGTTTTATTGCAGTCTTGTACCGCGAAAAGCAACAACGTATAGAGGTCTCATTAATCACTTTTTTACTGCACCTTAAAAACCACAAAGAAACCGATGAACGCCATGTGAATCACCTCAACGAACACATCAATTGGCATAAAGTCCGCAGTAAAACAATTCTAAGTTTAGCCCTTAAAAACAACATGATTCTCATTTCAAACGATGTGGTTTTCTTAACCGAAAAAGGAGATGAATTCACCACAAAAGCAATAGACTATATCATCACCAACGAAGATGGATTAATCGAAGATATGAAAGAGGATTTCTTCTTGTTTAGAGGGTAATCTTGAGCGAAACTCGAGATGAGTAGGGAGGGAGAGTAGGGAGTTTTGAGGCGAGATCAATTTAGGATTTACTTTAAGGGAACCCTACTCAAGACTCCCTAATCCCTACTCCCTACTCAAAACTCCCTACTCCCTACTCAAAACTCCATGCCACAACTCGAGTCACCTTATTTCCAGTTCCCATAGGAATTTCTCTCACTTGCTTTGCGCCAATTTTTTCAAGTGAATTCAAGATTCCTTTCATGTTGGATTGTTTTGAAACTAAAGTGGAGAACCAACGGCAATTTTTGGCGAATACTTTACTTTCTTTAATCATGGTGTGGATAAATACATATTCACCGCCTTTGAAAATTAATTCATTGCTCATTCCAGCAAAATTTAGTTCTGGCGTTTTTGAATCTTTTCCTTTAAGATTTTTGACCTTTCTGCGTGTTCCTTTTTGGGCTTCTTCTTTTGAAGAATGAAAAGGTGGGTTGCATATTGTGAGGTCGATTTTATCTTCTTTATCGATAATTCCGAAAAAAATATTTAATGGATTCTTTTGTAAGCGAAATCCAATTTTACCTTTTAGGGAAGGATTTGCTTTTACAATCTTCTCAGATGAAGCGATTGATTTTGGATCTACATCAGCACCAATGAAATTCCAGCCGTATTCTGTAACTCCTAGAATTGGGAAAATACAGCTCGCTCCAACACCAATGTCCAAACAAGTGATTTTATCTCCTGTAGGAACTTTTCCAGAATTGCCTTCAGCCAGTAAATCTGCAATGTGATGGATATAATCTGCTCTTCCAGGAATTGGCGGAGTTAAATTTTGCGCTGGAAAATCCCAGAAATTTATACCGTAATAATGCTTGAGTATTGCTGTGTTTAAAAACTTAACAGCACGTGCATCTGAAAAATCAATCGAATCTTCTCCAAACTTATTGGCTTGAATGTGGTTTTTTAATTCAGGTTTCGCAATAATTAAGGCAGATAAATCATATCTGTTTACGTTTTTATTGCGGGGATGGAGTTGGGGTTTTTGTTGCTTTTCTAAAGACATGAATTGTTTTAGGGTAAAATTACGGTTAATTCAGTGATTAAAGTGGGTTTGGATTTTATTCACTATAATTTATAGATATAACTGTAACCCTTTTGTTGAATCCACTTTACATATTCAATGTAAAATAGATTCAACGTAGGATTGCTTAACTACCTGAAATTTGAAATAATTTTTAATTCTTTATCAGTCTTATGGTCGCTCTGTCGTTGCCAGAGTTAATGATTAACATATAAATACCGGATGGGAGATCTAAGTTCATTTCGAATTTCTCAGTGTTTCTATATCTTGTTTGATGTATCGCCTTTCCTTTCATATCAGTAATGCTTACTGTAAATTCACCCAAGATTCTTCCTAAATCCACTGTAAACATGCCGCTTGTTGGATTAGGGTAAACAATTATAGTATTGTCGAAAGTGTTTTCCATTATTCCAACTGAGGTAACATCAAAACAAGCGGAGGTATCAACACAATTATTTTGTGTAATCTCAACAGCGTATCTTCCATTTTGGCTTGCTGTAAATGACTGGTTAGTTTCACCGATTATTTCTAAATAGCCATTGTTACAATCCAACCATTGATAAATCAAACCTGGCTCATCTGCTGTTAATGTAATTCCATTTTGGGTTACAGAAGTATTCACAGTATTGATAGTTAAATCAATTGTCATAATACTGTCACAACCCGCAGCATTTGGAATAACAGCTGTTATGACACCCGAAGTGGTATAAACTTGCCCGTCTGGCGCTGTGTAGCTATCACATGCCGTTTCATTAACACTGCTTGTCGTACTCTGCAATATGTTTAGGTCAATTGTCATGGTGCTATCACATCCTGCAGCATTTGGAATAATGGCTGTTATAATTCCTGAAGAGGTGTAAACTTGACCGTCCAGAGCTGTATAACTATTACAAGCATCTTCGTTGATACTACTTGTTGTACTGTTCAAAATGGTTAAATCAATTGTAATGGTACTGTCACAACCAGCAGTATTTGGAATAATAGCTGTTTTAATTCCTGAAGTGGTATAAGTTTGTCCGTCGGGAGCTGTATAGCTATCACAAATTGTTTCATTGATACTGTTTGTTGTACTATTCAAAATGGTTAAATCGATTGTAATGGTACTGTCACAACCAGCAGTATTTGGAATAATAGCTGTTTTAATTCCTGAAGTGGTATAAACTTGTCCGTCTGGCGCTGTGTAGCTATCACAAATTGTTTCATTGACTGAAGAGCTAGAGTTCAAAGAATGAATTGTAATTGGAATAATAAATGTACTGTCCAACCCTGTTAAAGTATCCGTAATTGTTAGACTTACTTGATAGGTATTTGGTGTGTAATAAGCATGTATAGGATTCGCTAAAGTATCTGTATTTCCATCACCAAAATCCCACAAATACACATCTCCATCTATGCTTAAATCAGTAAAACTTACAATTGTTGAATCACATTCTATTTGTTCTGAAAAACTAAAGTCTGCAATAGGAAAAGGTAGTTTGTTAATGGTATCAGTGGTAACGGAACTCCACATTCCTAAACTGTCTTTAAATTGAAAATTAATTGTGTGCACTCCTTTTGGAACTTGAGTGAAATCAAGATTGTCAATAAGATTAAACTGTTTTATTGGCGTTTGTAAAGAAATACTTACAGCATTGACAAAGTCATTATCCAACCAATAACGATAATCCGTCATCAAGTTTTGAGTTGCAATTTGTGGAGGCGTTTTATAAAAGAACTGATTTGCCACGCTGCTCCATAAATTTGCATTGTCTTTAAAGCGAATGTTGAAACTATGGATTCCAGGATTCAAAGCGCTCATAGAAATCAATTCATTGACATTGACTTGTTGTTGTAATGGAGTATTCACAAGAACAGCATTTGCATAATCATTGTTTATCCAATATTCGTAAGCAATAATTTGAGGATTTGGATTGTTTTCGAGTGCCGATGTTTTGTAAAAGAAGTGACTTGCCACACTGCTCCATAAATTAGCGTTGTCTTTAAATCGAATATTGAAATTATGAATTCCTGAACTCAAAGAACTCATGGAAATCAATTCATTGATATTGACTTGTTGTTGTGCAGGCGTGTTTACAAGTACCGCACTTGCATAATCATTATCTATCCAATATTCGTAAGCAATAATTTGAGGATTTGGATTGTTTTCGAGTGCCGATGTTTTGTAAAAGAAGTGACTTGCCACAGTGCTGTATTTCCCTGAATTATCAAAAGACCGAAAATTAAAAGAGTTAATTCCATCAGACAATCCAGTAGTTGGGATGTTTTGGTTAATGATCAATTGCTGGGTTGGCGTTACTGTAGTAGTTGTTTTATTCGCAAAATCATTGTTGAACCAATACATATATCCCTCAATGTTTGATTGAGCATAGGAATATGAAATCCCAATTAATATTAGCATTATTGTATATAACTTTTTCATAATTTATATTTTATAAATTCTTAGTTGTCTTGGGCTTCCACTTTAATTTGGATTTGTAAATCTCCGTTTACATCTGTTGCTGGTGCAATAATTTTAAATTGATAATGTGGGTTCACTGGAATCATTCCGATTTTTGCAGGTGTAAAGCCACCGTAAATTCCTACTTCATTTCCTGTCGTTCCTATATAACTTGCAGGGCTGACCAAATGAAGGTCTTCTGCGTAATCAAATGTTAAAGCAGTGTAATTGTTAAAAAAAGTACTTGAGACAACGTCAAAATAGTTATTTTCCTGTGTATTGAGTGTGAGATCTGGCGTGATGTTAAATACATTGTTTTTAAAAGTGTTATTCGATACGGTAGGGCTTAGGACATAATTAATTCTAAAAGTCGAACCACTTCCTTCATTAAATATTATGTTGTTATCAAACAAGCAATCAGTAATATTATTAATGACGTAACGATCAATATAACCACTTGTTAGACTTCCGCTCCCTACTATAATATTATTACGAATCCATGCCTGATTGGCAAAATTGGTTAGTACTTCTCCATATTTTTTTATAATATTATTAGCAATAACTGTGTTTATCGAACCTGCTCCATTGATAGACCCAACAATAACATTCTCAATAACTTGAGTGCCGACAGAGGCGAAATTATTAAAATTAATTGCCGAAAGGTAAGAGCGTTTTATTATTATTGAGTCAGCAACACCAGAATAGTGAAAGTAGCCAGAGCTAAACTTAAGGCCTTCAAAATGACTTTTTGCAGCACCAGATTGTACGCTTGTATTTCCTGTGATTATTGTTTCACCCATAACAGCGCTAGAATCGGGGTGATGTCCAATACCATAAACGACTATCCTTTTGTTTATATTACCTGGCGAAGCAAAAACTCCTCCAGGTAAATATATAGTATCTCCATCCACTGCAGCAGTATATGCATCATTAAAGGGGGTTGCACCTATAAAAAAACTTGCCGATCCGTTGCTGTGCAAGGCCACCTTCTTTTGTGATAAAACGGCAAATGAAGTTAATAAAAATACGAGTGTTATAAACTGTTCTATTGTTTTCATATAAATTGTTTTTGTTTAATAATATTGTGATTAATTATCTTGTGCATTTCACATCTATTTTCTTCGTTTTTCCATAATTAAATTGACTCTAAATAACAGTTTAAAATTCAATTGTATGAATCCTAATAATGATGCAGGTTCTGTACAGTTTCAGTGGTTTTCATTATTCAAAGTGTCATTCTTTAAATGGTTTAAGAAACCACTCACCAGACTCTCAATTATTGATTTTTTGTTTTAATAATGTCTTGTTTTTTAGATTTATACAAGGTTAAAACTAGTGATTTCAAACAATAGAGTTTGCAACAAAAGTCACATTGTTGATTTTTTTAGCACTGATAAGAATGATTTTTAATGGATATAATAGAACTGATTTTCGATTGGATTTTTGGTGAGCTTTAGGCTGAGATGCGGACGACTACTCCCTTCGGTCATGAGACTGTCAGGATAAAATTATAAATCGTACATACCTGAATTTAATGAGATTTTAGAAAATCATTCTGCTAGATCTAATATGCCTATCCGCATGTTTAACCATGTTAGCTTTTCAAATGAGTCTAGCGCCAATAATTTCTTACTTAATTACACTCATCTGTCGACACTCTGTGGCTTAAAGAAACGGATGAACAGATGTTTTTTTATAACACTTCGCCTCTCTGAGGCGGTGATGGAATTCAAAAAAAATTATATGGGTTATCCATTTAAATCGCAATAAGCAATTTCGTTTAAATCTATTTATCTTTGTTGTGAAAAAGATTGATAATAAATAGATTATAAGAGATCCTTCCCTTAGAAAAATTAAAATTTTCCCAAGGTTCAGGGTGACAGTTTCATAGGGGGGCAATCAAAAATCAGGGTTTGGAAGTGAAGTAAATTTGCTGTTACAATTTGCGACTTAAAGGGGTAGCCCAAAAAATTATAAAAAAGTCCGATCATAATCATTCTTTTTTGAAAAATACAATAGTCTTCCTATTGCCGAAGACAATTCAGGTTAAAAAAACGTATCAATATATGATTTTCAAATAATCATACTATTTCCAATCAAAAATATAAACAGGTAATCTATCTGGCATTTTAATCGAAATTAGTTCATTTCCATTTTTTTGGACTAGCCTGTTTTCTTCCCAAAGGAAATCGAATTTTTCCTTTCCTTTGGTGTGCACTAATTCTTCGAAACCGTAGAATAAAAACTGATTATCGCCAACAGCAACAGTTCTAGAGCCGCGGATCATTGTACTGATTCCGTTGTTGTATTTTAGAGTGATTTCGTCTGTCAATTTGTTGTAATCTCCACCTATTAAAGTGACGTCATCTTCAATTTCGTTTGTTGAAGCCAAAAATATTTTACCTTTTGTTTTTTCAAGTTTGGCAACGAAGTCTTGGGGCATGACATAGATTAAAGCACCTTCGATGTATGGAAAATGATCTGTATTTACTTTAATTGAATTTTTATCGTCGCCAAGTAAAACTCTATTGTACACAATGAATGCAAGCATGACTCCTGTCATCATTATTACCAAGTTAATGATTACCACAGGAGTAGTAGGGAAATTGCGGTACAAGATCCATGCGACTACCACAAATGGAATAATTGTAAGCAAGGTTAATGCGAATGCTGTTAACTTTTTCATTTAACAAATGTAATGATTTCTTAGCTTTGTATGCAAATGTTAAAATGTGACCCGCAAACATATAAGGATTTAGAGCTCGGAAAGCTCCAAGACATATTACGTGAGTATTGTGTTGGCCCTACTGCTCTTAAAATCGTTGAGCAATTAAAACCTGTTCAAAATAATGAGGAATTAATTAAATTTCTTAATCAGACCAATGAGTTGGTAGAAATTCGAAGAGAAGGAGAAGCTTTTCCTCGTTTGGAGTTTGAAGAACTTCAAAGTGAAATTCGAATGTTGCCCGTTCAAAATGCCAGTTTGCCGCAGGAGAGTTTTGCGCGTATTCGATTGGCTTCTACGATGGTAAATTCCTTGCTTTTCTTTTTTAATAAACGAGAGGAGGATTTTCCGCAATTGACAGAATTGCTTTCTGATGTTGAGTTTACCAAGGAAATTATTGAGAAAATCGATACTATTTTCGATAAACACGGAAAAGTAAAAGATGATGCTTCACCGCAATTGTTAGTGATCCGTCAACAAATGGAATCCATTAAACGCAATATTCATTCTACTTTTGATAGAAGCATGCGCAAATACCTCAAAAAGGGATATCTAGCCGATACAAAAGAAGGATATTTCGATGATAGACGTGTTTTGGCTGTTTTGTCTTCTTATAAAAGAGAAGTAAATGGACAAGTGGTTGGAAATTCAAAATCTGGGAATGTAACTTTTGTTGAACCCGGAGAAACCGTTCCTTTGAATAAGGAATTTGATCAATTAAAAGACGATGAACGCAAGGAGATATTTGTTATTCTTCAACAACTAACAAAAGAGATATTTGCGTTTTTACCTTTGATAAAAGATTATCAGCATGTACTTACAAAATTAGATTTTATCAATGCAAAATGTCGATTGGCTTTATTGCTTGATGCAAATTTGCCAGCGATAAATGAAAATAAAGCCTTTGATTTAATCGACTGTTTTCATCCTTTATTAAAGTTAAACAACGATCAATTAAAGAAGAAAACTATTGCACAGCGCATTTCTATGGATGAAAATTCTAGAATGTTGGTGATCTCAGGTCCCAATGCTGGTGGGAAAAGTATTACTTTAAAGACGGTTGGACTTTTACAATTAATGCTGCAATGCGGCTTGCTGGTCCCCCTTCATCCCAACAGTAGAATGTGCTTCTTTGATGCTCTTTTAACAGACATCGGAGACAACCAATCAATTGTAGATGAACTCAGTACATATTCATACCGTTTAAAAAGAATGCGTTACTTTTTAGAAGTAGCTAATGAAAATTCATTACTTTTATTGGACGAGTTTGGAACTGGGTCGGATCCTGACTTAGGAGGAGCATTAGCAGAAGTGTTTTTTGAAACCTTGTATGATAAAAAATCTTACGGTGTTATCACAACACACTACAGCAATATTAAATTGAAAGCAGATAAATTACCCGAAGCAATCAATGGCTGTATGTTATTTGATACGGAAACGCTGAAGCCTTTGTTTAAGTTTTCGATGGGACAACCAGGAAGTTCATTTACCTTTGAAGTAGCTCAAATCAATGGAATTCCTAAGCAGTTAATTGATAGAGCAAAATCGAAATTAGACAACAAGAAGGTTCAGATGGACCAATTGCTTCATGAGTTGCAGAAGGAAAAGTCTTACCTTAGTCGCTTGACGAAAGAACATATTCTTGCTCAGGAGACTGCGGATAAACACCGCAGATATTATGAGGAGACCAAAGAAAAGTACGAACGCAAGCTGAATAGTTTGACGCTCAAAGCTGAAGAAACAAGTAAATTGGTGAGTTTAGGAAATAAGTTACAGCATTATATTGATGAATATAAGGTGGGCACCAAAAAGAAAAACGTAAATGACCCTTTACTTCAAGATTTAAAGAAATATATTGCGAAAGAGAAATCGAAAACTGAGGAGGCTAAGAAAGAAATACGTTTGAAAAGACAGGCAGAAAGTAAGAAGTCAAAGCCAAAAAAAGCGATTAATGAATATATGCAAGACAAAATAAAGGTAGGAAGTACCGTTAAATTGATTGCCACAAAGCAAACAGGAGAAGTGGAAGAAATCAAAGGAAATGACGTTATTGTATTGCTTGGTTTTGCACGTATGAAAGTAAAGTTGACTCAATTGATTTGGGTTTCGAATTAAAATTAAATTTTATTTATATCTAAAAGTATCATGAAAAAAGAAATTACAATTGCCATTGATGGTTGGTCATCATGCGGAAAAAGCACGTTAGCCAAAGCATTAGCAAAGGAATTGAATTACATTTATGTTGATTCTGGCGCAATGTACAGAGGTGTAACGTTGTATGCTATGAGAAAAAACCTTGTTTCTCGAAATCATGTGGATGTAAATAAAATTATAGCTATTCTGCCAAAAATTAAACTTACATTTTCAAACCTAGGAAAAGGAGAAGCTGATCTATATTTGAACGGTGAAAATGTAGAAAAAGAAATTCGCACACTAGATGTTTCAAACAGTGTGAGTTCAGTAGCCAAAATAAAAGAAGTACGCACTTTCTTAGTTAAACAACAACGTATTCTTGGAATTCCTGGTGGAGTAATTATGGACGGCAGAGATATTGGGTCTGTTGTATTCCCATTGGCTGAATTGAAACTTTTTGTAACTGCTGACCCTGATGTTCGTGCACAGCGCCGATATGATGAATTAATTGCTAAAGGCGATAAGGTTACTTTAGAAGAAGTAAAAGAGAATTTAAAATTGAGAGACGAAATGGATGCTAACCGCGAGGAGAGTCCATTAATTCAAGTTGAAGATGCTATAGTATTAGATAATTCAAATTTAACACCCGAGGAACAATTAATTAAGACTCTAGCGTTAGTAAATAAAATTAGGAAGGTGTAACGAACTACATTTATATTGTTATAATTGTGGGTAAGCATTTTAGAACAAAGAATGCTTGCGACTAAACCTTGTTAATTGAGACTATGCTTAGAAATATAATTATAGCAATATCTTGCACATTTGTTGGATTTGCTCACGCACATGAGAAGGACAGTTTAGCTACAACAAAAACGACATCTATTCCTAAGGTGAACTTTGTTGAATCACGCTATTTAAACGATTCTGTGAATTTACATTATGTAAATAACGTTCAATTATTTGAGCAAGAGTGGAACCATTTGGCACACCCTGTATTTTGGAAAACAATCATGAAACTTTCACCAGATTCATGTGTGATAAATATTGGAGCAACCCGCCAGATTATCGAAGCAACTACTGTTAAAAAATGGAATGCTAAATCGGACGATCAAAAAGAAGCCTACCGAGATTCAGTGAGAACTTCATTAGGATTAACAAGTCTTGATAAAATTTACATGACAACAGGAAAGAACGATTTCTACACTTTCGATAACGTTTTGCCAACAATTTCTCGTGGAGTAGAAGTATTCAAGCAACAAGATGTAGATCCTTGGTATGCACAAGCGATTTTAATGATTGAAAGTCCGGGAAGATTAGCAAAATCTACTGTTGGTGCTTATGGTTCGTTCCAACTAATGGCTTCTGTTGCTAGAGCTCAAGGGTTAACGGTTAACAATCATGTTGATGAACGCAAAGACTTTGTAAAATCAGCAATAGCAGCAAGTAGTTTAATCGCAAAAGTTTGTATTCCAGAAGCAAAAGTTATCCTAAACAAACAAGGGATTTCCTACAATGAAAACGACTTGTGGTTCCGTCTTTTCGTAATGCATATCTATCATGCTGGAGCATATAACGTAGCTGGTGTAATCAGTAAAATCAATCCTTCACAAGGAGGAATGGAACTCATCCAAACGATGTGGGTTACAGAAAACGGAAAATTCAGAAACTCTTCTCAAAACTATACTCAATTGGCACTGGCCGCAATGTTGATTTTCGAAGATTTGCTTTGGGACTGCTAGTAAATTCAGGCTGAAACCTGAATTTACAGGGAGAGGGAGAGTTTTGAGGGAGGCGTGAGATCTAACTTGTAAGGACAAACTTCTCTGTATTTATAAAAGTGGGTAGCCATCTCTCGTGCTCCTTTCATTCGGGAGATCATTTTGGTCTCTTGCGACCTTTGTGAAAACTAAGCATTCTGGCAACTGAAGGGAACAAGGGTGAAAAACGTATCAGCCTAATTTGATTTTTCTATAGCCCCTCCTCCCCTTTTACATCTCTCTCAACAACACATCTATATCCTTTACGAAAATCTTTTCTTTGTCTTGATTCCAGAAATAAATTGAAAAGAACAGTGGTGTTTTCGCTTCAGGAAATCCCTGATAATTAAAATACATTTGATAGTGTTGTGCTTTTTCCAATTTCAGGTTTTGCCAAGAAATAATGCTGTCGTTGGCGTCTTTGATTTGAAAAACAACAGAAGTTCCCCCTTTTATTTCCTTTGCTAAAATAAAATTAAATTCCGCTCTAAATGCTTTGTTGGGAATTTCTACCGACGGCACAATATTCTCATATTCGTTTTCAGACTTTAATGCAATCGTGTCATACTTTGAGTAAACAATTCTAGAATTTATTCCTTTAGTATAGATTTCTTTACTCAATATTTTATTGTCGAAACTCGTTCTGTAATTGATGGTTTTGAAATTGTCCAACTCTTTTTTCAATTGCTTTTTCTTCTTTTCATCTTTAATTTCTGAAATCGTAAAATGATCTCCAACTTCATAGAGTTCGTTTTTTCTTAAATAATATCCATCTGCATAATATTCGTACATTCCTCTGTTTCCATCCATAAAAGAATACTTCCTTGCAATTGAGGGATCAGTATCGAAGAGAGAATAACCCAAAGAAGCCGTTTCTGATGGAAAAGATTCAGTGTAATGTTCTACAAAACTTAAGATGCTTGTAGAGAAATCTAAGTGACTCACCACTTGTTTGTAAGATTGTGCTTCTTTTAATTTAGGAGAATATATTATAAGTGGAACATGGTATTTTTTCAATTCATTTATGCGAGGGAGTTCAGACATTGGATGGTCTCCTGTGATTATAAAAACAGTATTCTCATAATCGGATCTCTTTTTATATTCTTCAAAAAACTCCTCAATTGCATCGTCTACAAACATGATTGTTTTCATGTAAACACCATAAGATGAAATGAATTTTTTGTTTTTCTCAGTTGTAAATCCTTTTAAAACAGCAGAATAATGTTCGTCATTCGTAATTACATAAGGTGGATGACTCGTTCCAGTAAAAAATGTATTGAAGTACGGAGATTTTGGTACAGTGTCGAGCATCTTAAAGTACTGACTAAATAAATCTTTGTCATTATATCCCCAGAAATAATTATTTTCTCCAACGATGATTTTGTTGTAAGTTGAATCGAAATTCTCTTTGTCTATTATCCAATCTGCACTGTTGTATCCAAAGAAATTTCGCTTGTTGTGAAACCAGGCGGCCTGACCGTAGACAAAGGAAGTATGATAATTTCTAGATTTCAATAAATTCACCAAGGTATGATGGCGCGGAAAACTACTAAGTAAAGTAAAGCCTAAGTCTCCATAAGGCAATCCACCCAATAAAGAAGGAACAGCAGCAAAAGAGCGTTCTCCAAGGGTTAAACAATTTTCCCAATACAAGCTAGAATCCTTTAATCCATTTAAAAAAGGCATCATTTCAACTCCTTGATAGTTATGAATATATTCATCACTTAACCCTTCTACAATTAACAAAACAATATTTGGAACGGTATCAAATCGGTTCATTTTCTTAAATAAACCATCATTTGTACTTCGGTTATGAATCAATGGATATTTTGCAGAGGTGAAATTCTTGTGTGGATACTGTGCCTGAAAGAAAGCAATGTTCTTAGCGTTTAGTTGATCGAAATTATTTCCTGAATTAAAAGCAAATTGAAGGGAATTAAAATAGAAATAACTCGATTTGTTTTGCGTGAATTTATTAATAGAGTTTTGAGGAACTAGCATTAAAAATGCAGCTATGAATGTTCCACTCAACATTAGGTAAAAACCATTTGAAGGGGAAATAATAAAACTAGATTTCCTCGCCAAGTACCAATATATAAAGCAAAGGATTAATCCCAAAAACAATATCAAACTCAATACTGGAATAAGACTAACATTGGAAGTGGTAATGGTAAAATAAATTTCTTCAAAAGGATGCTGATAAAGAAAAACATCTAAGGGAATTAATTGATGAATAAAATAGGAAAGTATTAGAAAATGGGCTGTCGTGAACAAGAAGAAAAGCAAAAGAATGAATCCATTGGTCAAAGTTTTATTCAGTTTGTGGGTTAATTTGAATATTGGATAAGCAATTAAAAGAACGCTGCTCAGTATTGCAAAATCATATAAAATTCCAAGTGATTCAAATCCTAGCCAACTTGCGTCCCACCCAAAAACCAGCGTGAGTGCAAGAAATTCAATTCCCCGAATGATTAGAATCATCCAATAGGCAGTTAAAATAACTGGAAGGTAAACGTTAAATTGATTAAATTTAGTCATTGACAAAAAGGTGTTTTGGTGCTTTACTCCGTTATGGTGCTCATTCGTTCTTTCATTTTCAAGTAATTTATTGTGCCAACCATCGTGAGCAGAACTGGTGCGATTACGACTCCAAGTATAGGGATATATAATAACATTGTGAAGATCAATCCCGTTAAAATCATCTGAGGTGGATTATTGAAAGCAAATTTCCAACTGTCCTTTATTTTGACATCATGTCTTTCTAATGAATAATCATAACTGTTAAAGCCAGTAAAAAACGCAATGAATATGGCAGAGACATAAGGCGATAAAAAGGCAAGTCCAAATATCCAAGAGAAAAATGTCCACAGAATAAACAATGAGAAATATATGGCTCCACCTAGAATTACCACACCAATTGTGCGTAGAATATCGTTAATGAATTTTGCTGTATTTGAAGCGAAAGACCGCCCTGTTTCATGGGTTTCAACTCGCTGACTCAATACCGTATGAAAAGGCGAAAGCAATGTGATGATGGTAAATTGATATATGAAAATTGATATGCTGTTCACCCAACCAAAAATGGAATCTACCGCTGTTCCAATGTAACTACCAATCCATGGAGTATAGGAAACTAATCCAATAAAACTTCCTACGGTATCGACAGCTAAAACGTAAATAAAGAATAGAAGGGCAATAACGAGTCCGGGCACAAAGAAAACTAAAAAATGACCTTGAAGAAGTAGAGTTATCGCTCTTTTTAAGGCATATAAGTGATCTTTAAAAGCTTCCATTATTTTTGATTGAACAGCTTTAAAATTAGCATGATAATTCCAAAAAATGCTATTGTTCCCATAAAAAATAATTTTCCACCACGGTATCCTTTAGTGTACCAATACCAACTGTTAAGTCCGCCAAGAACTAATCCGCCAATAAGAGCATATAAATAAAGGATTGCTGACATTTATTATTTTTCCACAAGTTTAATGTTTTCTATTTAATATTAATGTGTGTTTTGTTACTAGAAGAGAATCTACCCCGCCCAAGCTTTGAACCAATATTTTTTACTAAATTAGTCACAACCATTTGTAAAACAATCTACTTATGTCTGAAACCAAAGAAAAAAAGAAATGCCTAGAATGCGACACACCACTCTCAGGAAGGCGTGATCAGAAATTTTGCGGAGATTACTGCAGGAATACTTTCAATAACAGATTGAACGAAGACAGCAGTAACTACATGCGCAGAATCAACAATATCTTGCGTAAAAACAGACGGATTTTAGCAAAACTAAATCCAGATGGCAAAAAAACTCTCGACGGAATAATCATGGCAGAGGAAGGATTTAATTTCCATTATTACACAAATATTTATAAAACTAAGAAAGGAAGCGAATATATTTTCTGTTACGACCAAGGCTATTTAAAGATGGATGACAATCAGTATATGTTGGTGCATAAGCAGGACTATGTTAAGTAATTTTTAATGTGATAGTTTCCATTTAAACAAATTTCATCCACCTTATGAAATTTTCGTTTTTAACGATTATTCTTTTCATTTTTTTATTCAATCCTTAAAGCTTTTCAGCTGTTTTCATGAGCTTGCTTCGCTGCGGTTCTTGATAAAAAAACGAAACAACCGACCAACGGGAGCTCACAGCCTGTCCCGAAAAACGGG
>Ga0265293_10002020_pt1 | contig 42391 bp, 43 predicted proteins | sample Munlanlewell138R_FD_192505 | JGI IMG/M metagenome (GOLD analysis project Ga0265293, IMG submission 192505) | Leachate microbial communities from a municipal landfill in Southern Ontario, Canada - Leachate well 138R | ecosystem: Engineered > Solid waste > Landfill > Unclassified | place: Canada...
TCAGTGGTTTTGGTCCTTAGGTGAATCGAGTTTTGCCCTTCCTGAGAAAGAAGTCGTTACCACCTACAACAACCAAACACCCGAATCTTTCCGTTTCACTATAAAATGTCCTAATGCCTTAACGCTCCCTTTTACACCAAAGCAACACATAAACACCTCTTTTCTTGATGCAAACGTCTACTCTCAGTTTCTTGCTTCTTTAGAGCCGATACACAATAAAATTGGATTATTGATGCTTCAATTTGGGTATCTGAATAAACAGATGATCGAGAATCAAAAGGCATTTGAGGTTCGCCTTTCAACGTTCTTTGATGCAATTGATTCCTCTTTTCCCCTAGGTATTGAGATGCGTAATCCAAAGTGGATCAATGGCCAGTGGTTTGAATTTCTCTCCTTGCATAATATTGCTCCTGTGTTTATCCAAGGGTATTGGCTCGATGATATCGTTCAAACAATTCGTCGATATGAACATCTCCTTCCTCAAACAATCAGTATCAGGTTACACGGAGAAGATCGTAAAGGAATTGAACAAGAAGCTCAAAACAGGTGGGATACTCTCATTTGGCCAAAGAATCGAGAATTAGCTCAAGTTGCACAATTACTGACACACTTAAGTGAGAGTGGACGTACTGTCTATGTGCAAGTAAACAACCACTATGAAGGTTCCGCTCCACAAACAATTCAACGCATACAACAACTTATGTAACATACGTTCCTCTTATGTATCAAAAAAAGTTACTCAAAGGGGAGTATAACTCCTTTCTCACCTCTGCTTGACGATTCCGAAATCGAAATAGTTCCAAATTCTTAAAACAGTGGTTGAATATTTAGAGACAACTGTTTACTCTACATATAGTTTAAGAAAAAATTATCACTACAAGGAGGTGTGAGTCGTGGATACATGTGGCAAAAGTGCAAGTATATCTGATGACCCTCTGAGTAGAGACTCTACTTTCTGTGCTTTTATGCACACCCGTCGTTGATACTTGACAGTTCCCACACAGTTCTTCGTCTCCTAAAAAAAGATGGAAGTCCTATTTGAGCAATTACATGAGTATGTAGAAACACACAACTGGAAAGCTTTACAACAAAGTCTAGCTCATATGCGTGAGATTGACGTTGCTGAGTTTATTGAGAGTTTGCCATTAGAGCTTACCCCTCTTATCTACAGAACATTAGAAAAAGATGTCGCTGCTGAAATATTTGCGAATCTTTCCAATGAGGAACAAGAGCAACTTATTAATGCAATTACCGACCAAGAGTTACAACATCTGATGAAAGGGTTGATGATTGACGATGCTGTCGATATTTTGGGTGAATTACCGGCAAACATCGTCAATAGAATTTTACGACACACAAGCCCCCGTGCACGGTATCTGATAAACCAATTCCTCTTATACCCTGAATTTTCTGCTGGTTCGATTATGACAGCGGAATTCGTCCAGTTGAAAAAAGAGATGACGGTGAAACAAGCCATTGATCATATTCGACGAGTTGGGGAGAACAAAGAGACCATTTACACCTGTTATGTGACTACACAAAACAGAAAGCTCGAGGGCATTATATCAGTTCGTACCCTATTACTTTCAACTGATGAGACCACCTTAAGCGACATCATGGAACCCGATTTTATCTCAGTCACCACCACGGATGATCAAGAAGAGGTAGCTACTCTATTTAGACGTTACGACTTGTTGAGCATCCCTGTAGTTGATCATGAAAATCGCCTTGTTGGTATTATTACTGTTGATGACATTATTGATGTTATTGAGGAAGAGAACACCGAAGACTTTGAGAAAATGAGTGCTATGCTCCCTAGTGATAAACCGTATCTCAAAACTGGAGTATTCACATTAGCTAAAAATAGAATTATGTGGCTCATGGTTCTTCTGATCAGTGGAATGATCACTGGTGGTATTTTAGCTCGTTATGAAGATGCGTTTTTAGTGCTCCCTATTCTTGTCTCATTTATCCCTATGCTCACCGATACAGGTGGAAATGCAGGTGGTCAAAGTTCAACCTTAGTGATTCGAGGTATGGCGGTCAATGAGATTTCGATGAAAGATTTGGCTACCGTTTTATGGAAAGAGGTCCGAGTTGCTTTCTTAGTTGGATTTGTCCTCTCATTTTTTACTGCCCTACGAGTGTATCTGATGGGGTATGGCATTATGGTAGCACTTACAGTCGGTATTGCTTTGTATGCTACTGTTATCATGGCGAAAACCATTGGGGGAGTCTTACCGATGATTGCCAAAGGTGCAAAGATGGACCCTGCTATCATGGCAGCTCCGTTAATTACAACCATCGTTGATGCTTTTAGCCTACTCCTTTATTTCACCATTGCAAAATACTTACTCAATATATAACAAGAAATAAAAGCTACCGTAAGGTAGCTTTATACTCCTTACAAGCTCTTAGAGTTACGGTAATACCCGTTTGGTTAAAGAGCTTCTTTTTTTATCGATGGCAAACGCTTCTGCATAGTAGACTCCACTTTGAAGACCTCTAAACTCTGCTAATGCTTCAACGTGCCTAAAGAGGTTTAATCCCCCCTCTTTGAATACTTCGACTTGAGAAGTGTGACTGGTAAGGGCCTCCATTTTTTTAGAAAACTGATTGGTTACATCCACATACTCAGTAGGTACAAATGAGGAAGTTACCTCAGTTTCCATATAATAGAGAATTGGAGTACTCTCTAAGACCTGTGCTTTGGTTGCAATAAGAGGCATTGTTGCTTGAACAATACTGGTATTCACCAGGTGGTGAGTTGCGACAAAATCGGGGTGAGAGCCAATATCTGAATGGGTAATAATGAGATCTGGTTTAGTGTTTCTCATTAACTCAGTGAGTTGCATCTGTTGGTTCTTATCATATGGATTCACTTCTAGTTCATCGATATCTAACGTACAATACGATCCACCAAGGATATGGGCAGCTTTAGAAGCTTCGGTCATCCTCCGTATCCTTAAATCCACAGGTTGTACGTCCGAGTGTCCCAAATTTCCATTTGTGATTGAGCAAATCACTACTTGATGTCCTTGTTCAATCAATCGAGCTAACGTTCCAAAACATCCTGCTTCAATAATTCCTGGCTGAGCTCCTATTGCTAATATATTCATGATATCTCCTTAATATTCTTGTTGAGGTCCTTCCCATCTCCCTCGTAACGATTCTAACTCTTCGGCAAATCTCTGAACAGCATCACTCAGTCGTTCAATATCTGTAGCATCGGGTGTTTTAAACGCCTCTTGGGCATGCTCTTCAAGTCGTTCTTTCACCAAGTCAACCCCTTTATAGGTAGCAGAGAGTTGTGCCAAGGCTTCTTTAAGTCGTTCAACACCCACAATCCATCTGCGCTCTTTCTCAGCAACAGGAAGTTTCTCTTCTAAAAGATCAAAACTTTGCCCTGTGTGAGGAGCCCATGCATCGAGGTGTAATTCTGAACCTAATAAACCGGCAAAATAGAGAGCAACTCGCTCTTCTCCATGAACAACAAAGATATGTTTTGGTTTATCACTCATTGCCTGAACCCACGAAAGAAGTCCCTTTTGATCAGCGTGGCCACTGAGACCCTCTAATTTGGTAATCTTGGCTTTGATATCAATTTTTTCACCAAAGAGTGTCACCCTTTTTGCCCCATCGCTAATAGAGCGTCCCAGAGTTCCTGTCGCTTGGTACCCGGTGAAGACTACAGTAGACTCCTTTCTCCATAAGTTGTGTTTGAGGTGGTGTTTTATTCTTCCTGCTTCACACATGCCACTGGAACTAATAATCACGCAACTCTCTTTACGACTATTAAGAGCTATCGACTCTTGAGCGGTAACAGTGAGCGTTAAAGAGTCAAATAAGAGTGGGTTTATCCCCTGTTTTACCAGTTCTAAAGACTCTTCGTCAAAATATCCGTCGATGTTCCTGCTGAAGATCTTTGTTGCCTCTATGGCTAAAGGAGAGTCTAGGAACACATCAATTGTAGGGAGACCGGGTAACATCTTGTGATAAATGATAGTTCTTAAGAGGTATAAAATCTCTTGCGTTCGCCCTACAGCAAAGGTAGGAATAACGACATTTCCCCCTTTAGCAAAGGTTTCAGCAATGATGATAGCAAGATTTTGGGCGTGTGAGAGAATGGCCTCTTTTTCGCTCTCATATAACACTGGCGGGTGAAGGCGATCACCATATGTCGACTCCATAATAACAAAATCTGCCCCTTTCACTATTGACGGATCGTTAATGAGAGGTTGATTTGTGTTTCCTATATCGCCCGAGAAAAGAAGTTTTCTTGTTTGCCCACCTTCGCTAAGAGTGAGGATAATATAAGCACTACCAAGCATATGACCCGCATCGATAAAGGTAGCTTCAATACCTTCTGCTATCTGAAATGGTTCATCGTACGGGTAACTGACAAAGTAGTTAAGTGCATTGTGAGCATCTTCTACTCTGTATAGTGGCTCTACTGGCTTCTCTCCAGCACGGATATTCTTTCTCGATTGCCACTCTGCTTCACTCTCTTGGATATACCCGCTATCAGCGAGCATAATTGAGCAGAGATCCTCAGTAGCTTCGGTGGAATAAATAATTCCTCTAAATCCCTCTTTCACAAGAAGGGGAACTCTCCCTGTATGGTCGATATGAGCATGAGTGAGAAGGACATAATCGATATCACGGGGATCACATGGTAACTGTAAGCCAATGACTCGCTCATCATGCCCCTGGGGAAGTCCACAATCTACTAACAACTTTTTGTTTCCACACTCAATAAGTGTGCAACTACCAGTGACTACTCTTGTAGCACCATAAAATGTGATATTCATACTCATAGCATACAAAGGCTCACCGTTGCTGTCTACGGAAAAACTTTCCCACACTTCGTAACATTCCTGCTACTATGAGAGCTATGGAGGCTGATTGTGGATAAACATAAGAATAAAGTATTAGAGATGAGTATTGCTCGTACCATGGGCAATCTAAGAAAGAATCGGATTGATGTCGACTTTCTCCCATCTAAAAGTGACGTAGTTCCGATGATTCGTTCTATTATCGATGAGGGAAGCACTATCGCTTTAGGAGGCTCCTCCTCTTTAAGTGAATGTCATGTGATTCAATTTATCCGTAGTGGCCCTTACAACCTCATCGATCGTTATGAGCAAGACCTAACAGAGGAAGCCAAACATCAAAGATTTATCGAGGCTTTTACCTCTGATGTGTTTATCACTGGAGTAAATGCTATTACCGAACATGGGGAGTTGTACTGTATTGATGGGACGAGTAATCGTATCAGTGCTATGCTTTTTGGCCCTAAAAAGGTGATCATTGTTGCAGGGTATCAAAAGATTGTCCCCACCTTACGCGATGCTGTACATAGGGTAAAACACATTGCAGCACCTGCAAACGCTATTCGTTTAGGCATAGATGCTCCGTGTGTCACCAACGGCTATTGCGTTGACCAATTTTTTGATGAGGAACATCTGATGAGTATTACCCCCGGAGCGTGCGACTACGGAATATGTAGTAACATGGTTGTCTTTGGAAGACAACCAGTTAAGGGGCGAGTATCACTTCTTCTTGTCGGGGAAGAGATCGGTTACTAATCGAAAAAGAGATCAAATACATCATCAGCATTTCGAGCTGCTGCCAATAATCTTCTCATTGCGGCACTATGTGTAGCTCGTGCAATTGATGCGAGAACTTCAACATATGCACTTGCCTCTTTTTCAGGGGCAAGAACTAAGAAGAAAAACTGAGATCCTTTCCCGTCTTGGGCATCAAAGTCGATTGGTTGTTTTGTAATTCCAAGTACAAGTTTAATCGAATTAATCGCTTTTGTTTTTGCATGGGGGATGGCGATCCCATCGACTAAGCCAGTAGATCCTAATGTTTCCCGGGCAATGATAGCAGATAACAACTCTTCCCTATTGTTCACCTGTTTGTGTTGAACAAGAACGTCTATAAGTTCTTCTAAGACATCATGCTTTGTTGTCGACTCTAATGGTATTTTAATGAGATCTCTATCTAATACATCTTTAAGTGTCATCTGATTCTCCTCCTACTGGCACGTTGGGTAGGGATTCAAAAGTATCCCAGATGTCATCATTGTCCCGAACAACTAATACTGGACATGTAGCAGATCTCATAATGCGATCAGCTTCATTCATCAGTTCGTCTCTTCTGCTATGAATCTGACTGAGTCCACCTAACACAAGAATATCAACATCATGATCTTGTACATATTGGCGCACCTCGGTTTGTACGGTTCCAGATCGTTTCTCTAAGGTACAAGAGACCCCTTTTTGAATTGCCATTTTTTCTACATGGTCTAAATAACGCCTTGCATCCCCTTCGATGTCTCTTCGGTACTCTTGTTCTTCAAATTCTAAGAAAATTCGAGCTTTGACAAGTTCTTGTAATGCTTTGGTATTGACCACATACATTGCTGTCAGATGAGCATCTAGGCGTAAAGCTAAGGTAATAGCTGCCATAGAGGCAACAATTGATTCTTCGGAACCATCGAGGTAGACAAGGATATTCTTAAATGGTTCTTTCATTATGAACTCTCCTGTTCTGCGCTCTCACGCTGTCGCTCTAAACGATCTTTCACCTGCTTTAGTAGCATGAAACTCTCCCTTTCGGCCTCTTCTATTCGGCCTCTGGTATAAGATAATGTCTCTTCAAGATCGGGTATCACAATTTTCTGTAGTGCATTTACTTTACGAATGGTCTTTTTAACCTCCCGTACCAATCTCATAATAGAAACTTTAAGTTCAGCAAGTTGCCCCATTAATTCTAAGGCTTCTTGGTAGTTTCGCAATGTCTCTTCAATAGAGAGGGTTGTCCCCTCAGGGCTAAAATAGGGGCCTTTCGCCACAAATGTAGTCTCTACTCGTGGTAGGCGTACCCCCATGACCTTTCTCTCACTAATTTCTATTGAGGAGGAGATTGTCACTGCTCCAAAGAGGTTTGCTACACGCAATCTCCCCATTTCCATAACAGTATGTTGCATTGAAAGAGAGGCCTTTGCAAGAGATTTATCTACACGAGCTTGATATTCGACGGCTTGGTCGACTAATGTGAGTAGTTCTACAACTAAAATAGACCTCTTTTGATCAAGAAGTTCATGACCGAGGGAGGCGAACTTTAATTCATCAATGAGGCGTAATAAATTACTTCGTGTAGGTGCAACGTTTTTAGCCATATTATCTACCGTAGAATTCAGTAATCTCCTCTTCAGTTACCCTTTGTAACTCTTCAGTGGGTAATTCACTCAGAGCCTTCCAACCCAAATCGAGTGTCTCATCAATCGAGCGGTTCTCATCAAACGCTTGTTTTACAAACTTCTGTTCAAAGAACTTTCCAAACTCAAGGTATTGTAAATCGACACTCGTTAACTCCTCTTCTCCAATAACAGAAGCTAAGTTTCGTACATCTCGAACGTGAGAGTATGATGCAAATAGCTGGTTAGCTAAGTGAGGGTGATCGTAGCGAGTCATCCCCTCTCCAATACCATCTTTCATCAGTCGACTCAGACTTGGTAGACCGTTCACTGGTGGGTAGACCCCCTTACCGTGCATCTCCCGTTCAAATACAATTTGTCCTTCGGTGATATATCCTGTGAGATCTGGAATGGGGTGACTGATATCATCGTTGGGCATGGTGAGTATAGGAAGTTGAGTAATGGAGCCGTTACGTCCAATAATCTTTCCTGATCGTTCATATAACTCAGCAAGGTTAGAATACAAATACCCAGGATACCCTTTACGTGAAGGAATTTCTCCTCTGAGAGTCGATATCTCTCTAAGTGATTCACAGTAGTTGGTCATATCTGTCATAATAACCAACACGTGCTTCCCTTTATTAAAGGCTAAGTGTTCAGCTAATGTGAGAGCCGTTCTTGGGGTAATGGTACGTTCAATCGATGGGTCATCTGCCAGCGATAAAAAGAGTGCTACATTCTCTAACACTCCTGTTTCTTCAAAGCTATCGATAAAGAATCGAGCAACGTCGTACTTTACTCCCATAGCAGCAAACACAATAGCGAACTCTTGATCTTCCGCTAAGACTTTTGCTTGGCGTGCAATTTGGGCTGCTAATTGGTTATGAGGTAAGCCATTTCCACTAAAGATCGGAAGTTTTTGTCCCTGAATAAGGGTGGTTAATCCATCAATTACACTAATACCAGTTTGGATAAAATCTCGTGGATACTCGCGAGCTGTGGGATTAATAGGAAGACCATTCACATCAAGTTCATCTTCCCCACGAGGAAGAGATCCCCCATCACGAGGATACCCTAGGCCATTTAAAACTCTTCCTAACATCGTATCACTTACTGGGAGTGTTAATGGTTCGCCCATAAATCGTGCCCGGGTAGAGGGAAGAGTAAGGCCACTTGTCCCTTCAAAGAGCTGAATGACTACCACATCGTCACTGGTATCGAGAACTTGTCCAGTTCTCCGATTCCCTGAGGCATCGGAACACTCAACTAATTCCCCATATCCAATGGGGTGGGTATTTCTCATATAAATCAGTGGACCTTCGATCCGTGAAGCTCCCACATATTCACGACCCGAGAGGAGGGTACGATCGAGTCCAACTAACGATGTTTTACTCATACAAGCCTCCTAATTGAGCCATGGAGCGTTCTAATCGTAAGGTGATACGATCGAGATCCTCAAGTTTATCGTTATCTACACTAAAGCGCATTCGAGCGATCTCTTGCACTACTTTCATCCGTTTTATTTTCACAATAGTGACCCCTTTTGCAATCGCTTCAGATCCGAGGTGCCAGTACCGTAAAATGAGATTAAGCATCGCAATTTGTTTCTCAACTGTGGAGTAGCGATCAATCTCATCAAATGCATTTTGTTGTAAGAAGGCTGTCTTAAAGAGAGAACACACTTCGATGACAAAGTTTTGACTATCTGGAAGGGCATCAGGACCAACGAGTTTCACAATCTGTTGAAGACGAACTTCTCGTTGTAACAACTCCATAATCTCTTGGTGAGATGAGGCCCATGTGCCTCCACTGTGTGCTTCCCACCACCCTTTAACCTCTTCAATATATTCACTGTAACTTTCAAGCCAGCTAATGGCTGGATAGTGACGGGCACTTGCTAAGCCTCGATCTAAGCCCCAGAAGCATCGAACAAAGCGACGAGTATGTTGAGTCACTGGTTCAGAGAAGTCTCCTCCAGGAGGAGAGACAGCTCCAATGACACTTACTGAGCCCTCTAAAAAGGAGAGTGTTTCCATAAAGCCAGCTCGTTCGTAGAACTCGGCAATACGGGTCGGTAAATAAGCAGGGAAGCCCTCCTCTGCTGGCATCTCTTCCATTCGTCCACTTAATTCTCGAAGTGCTTCGGCCCACCGGGAAGTCGAATCGGCCATAATGGCGACGTGATAACCTTGATCACGATAGTATTCAGCTAAGGTAATTCCTGTATAAATACTCGCTTCACGAGCACTTACTGGCATGTTAGAGGTATTAGCAATGAGGATAGTTCGCTCCATTAAGGAGCGCCCAGTTCTTGGGTCGATAAGATGAGGAAACTCACGTAGTACGTCCGTCATCTCATTTCCTCTTTCACCACAACCAATGTAGACGATGATATCGGCATCACACCATCGAGCGATGGCGTGCTGAGTCATTGTTTTACCCGTACCAAATCCACCCGGAATAGCGACAGTCCCCCCCTTTGCTAAAGGGAAGAGCATGTCGATAACCCGTTGTCCCGTAATAAGTGGGACACTTAACGGTTTACGCTCTTTCACTGGCCGAGGAACACGAATAGGCCATTTATGCATCATCGATAACTCGATAGTCTCTTTATCTTCATTTTCGAGAGTTAACAGGTTTTGATCTACGGGATAATCGCCCTCTTTGGCAATTTTTTTAACGCTAAAAGGGCCACTTAATGAGAGAGTCGGAGGAACTAACAAACGGTGAGCGACTCGTTCGGTCTCTTGAACAGTACCAAAAATTTCACCAACACCTAACGTATCTCCCACAGAAACAGTTGGAGTAAATTTCCACTTCTTTTTTCGATCGACTGCGGGGCTATCGATTCCCCGCTCAATGAAATCTCCTGAGAGATCTTTAAGCCGTTCTAAGGGTCTTTGAATACCGTCATAAATAGTACCAATGAGACCAGGAGCTAACTCTACTGATAAAGGCATACCTGTACCGTATACGTTATCACCAGGGGCGATGCCACTAGCCTCTTCGTATACTTGTACAACGGCTTGCTTTCCATCAAGTTTGACCAGCTCCCCTATCAACCGTTGTTCACCTACATGGACTAACTCCATCATCATAGCGTCAGTAATTCCGCTAATGGTTATAACGGGACCGTTTACCCTTTTGACTTGTCCAACTATCCTTTGTGGCATGGCTCTCCTTCCATCAACTCTTTTAACTCTCTTTCGCTACGAACTAAGCGAGTTGCTACTTGGTTGTTATATGCAACCTTCCCATCTTCACTGACGACTTCGATTCCTTGGCTACTGAGTACTTTTGATCCCAATGTAAGAGAGACTTTTTTACCAACAGTCTTTAACACAATCTCTTCAGCTTGACGTAACATTGCTTCATCAACTTTCTCTTTGAAGGAGCAATGAACAACTGCCCTCTCTCGGTCTAACCCTATGGCAGCTTCGGCAATCCAACCAATAAGGATCTGTGGATACTCTTTGGTTTGAATTAATTTCTCCATGTTGAGGGCAACTTCTTGCAAGGTGGCAACTCTCAGTCGCTCGGAGTATGAAACTTGGTGTTTTCGTTCAAGGTTTCTGATTGTCGACTCTTCAACTTTCGCAATCGCTTCAAGACGAACGTTGGTTGTCTTTTTCTCTAAAGCAATCGTATCTGCAATCCGCTTCTCATACGATTGTGCAATAGCATCTGCATCTTTTTGTGCTTGTTCAATGATTGAGGTAGCTTCGCTTTTAGCACTCTCTAAGATACCTGCAAATAGTTGATCTGTATATTCGTTCATAACGATACCCCTATGGCCTCATTTACGAGCACTCTGAGATCTTTGGATACCCCTCCGGTGTGCCGGTTTGGTATCTCTACAATAAGTGGAAATGTTTCACTGAAGATGTAGCGATCGACCTCTTGGCGAATGAGATCTGCAACATCTTGGGTGATGATAATAATACCATTTTCTTTATCCTCTAATGCTTTGGTCAAAGCGGCAGATGCCTCCTCTTGCGTGGAGGCAGTAAGCCCACTTGTTCCAACTAATGAGAAACCTAAGACAGTATCTTCATCACCAATGACAAAATAACGCATCTAAAAATCTACACTTTTCCTAAAATCATTAACGCGGTAATAAAACCAAAGACTACTAACCCTTCTGCTAATGCGATAAAAATAAGGGCTTGAGCTCCAATTTCTGGCTTTTCACTCATAGCACCCATGGCTGCAGAACCGACATGGCTAATTGCAAACCCGGCTGCAAGAGCACCAAAACTAAAAGCGACAGCAGCTGATATAACGACCCACATCAGATCTTTTCCACCAGCAGCAGCTTCAGCTTGAGCGTTGTCAGCTGCAAACAGCGGTGGAGTAAAAAAGAGTGCTGAGAGTACCATCAATAAGATAGTAATCCCTACCGATACCATAAGCCGTCTTTTGAACATTGTCATTGTCACGTTGGACCCTCCTGTTACGTACGTGAATGTATTTGCTTCCCTGCGTTTGGCCGTAGGGATATTGGATTGTAGGATAAACCTCTTCCAGTAAAATATTTTGTAAAAAACTCGTAGTAGTTCAGTCTCAGTGCCTGAATTCCAGCACTTAATCCCTCTAAAGCTATTACGAGGATATTCCCGATAACTAAAATAAAGATGCTCGCCGCTCCATGTGTAAGTTGAGCCATATCACTGAAGGCGACCATTAAGCTGACGTGGGCAATTCCGAGTCCAGCAACTCGCATAAACGAGAGTGTGTTGGCCAAAAATCCTGCAAAAATCTCAAGAAGATCAACAATCCACTCAAGAACACCTTCCATGATCAGTGCACCAATACTCTTTTTCTCTACTTTCTTACCTGCTTTGAGTTCACTATACCGTTTAAAAGGAACTTTTCCAAACAGTAATAAGAGCGGTATAGCTAAGGCATATACAAGGAAGTCTCCTTCTGGAAGTGTTTTATATCCACTACCAACAAAACTAAAGGCTGCCCATACGCCCACACCAAAGAGCCATCCACCTAACACACCATTTTTATCCATCAATAGATGAAACCAATCTTTTTTCCGAACAAGGTTAATCCAGTTCAAAATAAGACCCGTGCCAATGACAATGATACCAAACCAGATCGTGATTTTGAGTATCGTATAGACATCTCTACCGGTTGCTTCGCTCCCTACAACTGCTTCGTGGTAATTAAACCAAATTGGCTTTATAAGAGGATAACCAAAATAGGATCCAAAAATAGCTCCAGCTACAATAGCACTAGAACCTAAATAGATAAAAAGCTTATATAGATCTTTACTAATGAGTCGTTGTTTGATTCCTGGATCGTTACGTAAAAAGTATGAACCAAGTAAGCCCAACAATAAAATAATAAGCCCTTGTCCTGCATCGGCAAACATTAACCCATACATCGCTAAGTAGGAGACTGCCACAAAAGGAGTTGGGTTAATGGTCCCATACTCAGGGGTACTGTAGTTGTCTACCATCTTTTGAAATGGCCGTAAGATTGGAACATCTTCAACAGCTACAGGAATCTCTTCTCGTGGCATGAGAGTGTCATCAGTCCACTCAATGACACATGCTCCACCTGAGGCTTCCTTTATAGCTTTTTCAACCTTTTGTGAGAGGTCTTTTGGGACCCACCCACTGAAAATAGTGGTGTTACGAGTGTGACTAAAGTTATCTGAGATATGACCAAGGAGTTCTTGAACCCTTAGTTGTCCCCAGTACTCTCTTAACACTTCAAGTTCAACAACAATCCTTTTAGAGATCTGTTCTTTCACTTGATTATTCTGATCTTTGTTGGATGCTATATCGTGTTGTAGCTGTTTTTGAAGTAGTGTGATTGCAGACTCTTGTTTAGATCCATCTGGGTTTTCAATCCACTGCAGATTCTCCAATAAAGGGTTTACTTGATTGCGCTCTCTTTGAAGGGTAAGTAAGATTGAGTCATCCCAAGACTCTGGTTCTAAAAGGATATAGGCTTGGTTTGCAAAGCGTTGTCGAATAACGTCATTGGTCCCCTTCTCTACTTTACCTATTGAGATATCGATATAATCGGTCTTTTTCTCTTTCACATAGCTTAACAACTCATCAAGACGAATTTTTTGTTGGCTTAGTTGTTTTTGTTTCTCACGAAGAGCAGAGACATCATCAGAGAGGGTATCTACAAATGAGGTGATATCATGTAAATTTGGAGGAGCAACCTTTTTAGCATCGAGAAGTTCACTTGTTGGAGTTAACTCTCCAGCTTGTTGAAACATCGTCTCAATGCGTGATCTAAGTGTCTGATATTCACGAATCTCAACAGCTTCCCCTTTGGTGGTTAATTTAGAACTTAACTCGGGGGCTAAATGAGAAAGGTGAATAAAGTCCAATACTCCCAAATCGAGTAGTTGTTTTTTTACATCTTCAGTGACTTCATCTAAGACAACTGCTGTTAACAGTCTCATCGGTACGGTGAATACCATCATAATGCAAACTCCCTCAGCTTCTCGGATTTCCATCCATAATGAATTCCATTAATAATAGTCCGAATCATCGTGTTTTGGCGCTCTTCTAAGAAAAAATAGGCAAATATAATCCCAAAGTTAAATGGGTAGCCTCGTAGCATCTTCTGATAACTCTTTTTTCGAACACGAAAGAGGTATGCCTCCACTGTTGAAGCTTGCTCCTCTGCCGTAGGATTCGTTAAAGAAGTTAACTCTTTTGCTAAATCTATAAATAATTTACCCACTAAGTGAACAAGCGATCTTTTTTCTACAGGAGCTTGAACAAACTCCTCAAACTCCTCAGTTTTGAGCAATCTCCCTCCTGGGAGCATCAGAGACCTTAGTTTTGCTGCCTCTACGTTATAGACATATCCAAAACGGACTAAGTTAATAATATTTTTTAAATCGGCATCCCGATTCAATACTTCTTCTACAAGAAGGCGATCTTTTTTTGGTAGATGAGTAACAACGTCACGAAGTAATAACATCCATCTTCGATCTAACGCAGTCTCTAAAAAGAACATCCCTTCACTGGTGAGATCCTCTTTTTTCATCTCGTTCATATCATCAGCGTAAGGAGTATGAGCTAACGTCTCTTTAAGAGAATCTACATCCTCAGCATTGATAACTGCTGCCCAATCAATATCACTGACAATGTGCTTATGATAAAGATAGCCGTAACGATAATCGATATTCATCCCTTTGATACGGTTACTGAACCATAGTCGTAAGACCCCTTTGAGATTCTCTACTTCAAGTTTTCTATTCAATGCAGAGACCACCAAAGCATGAGATCCTTCAATTAGAGAGGCGACCTCTTTATGAAGATCAACAGTGCGGCTAAAGAGCCACGACTCTAGTCGTTCAATATCTCCAGTTTCATTAAACAATGGGCCAAGTTGTTCATAGACACTGCCTTGGCAGTGGTGGAACAACTCTTCAAGTGATTGTGATTGTAGCAGTGATTCTAACTGATGTTCATCGAGCATCCCGCCTATGCGAGAGCGTAGTTTGGCGTTAATAAAAGCATATCGTTTTAAATCAGAGAGGCTCATAAAAGCCTATCTCCGATTTTAGTAGTACTAAGAAGTTTTACGACATCAAGTGCGATGTCGTGAGCGCATGAAACAAGTTCAGAATCTTCAGACTCTTTACGTTCAATCTCTTTTTTCACTTTGTCGATAGTGTCACGAGATTCTTGTTGCCTTTTTTGGATTTTTGTATCCCTTTTGGCCCGCTCTTTTTCTACAGCTTCACTCAGATGCTGCTCCCCTTTTTGCTGGGCAGCAATAATAAGGGAATGGGCCTTTTTTTGGGCGTCAGAGACGATTTTTTCAGCTTGTTCTTCTACGGAAAATATCTCACTAATTAATTCACTACGCATATCAGTATAATAGTCTTAAACTGAGATGTTATCAAGGTGAGTAGTAGTAATTACCTTTCTAGGGGCGCCATCCATCTAAAGGTGTGGCTAAATCGATGTAATCGGCCAAAAACGCCCTTAAACGGGCTAAATTCATCAACTTTTCAGTGGAAGTAGAGCGCATTTTCGAGAGTGCAGAGTCTGCTTTTTTACTTGGCTCTAATGTAACTGAAGGTCCTTCATCAAAAAGCAGTTCTTCGTGCCCAAATTGGGTCGTATCTACTAATTCTCGAGATGGGAAATATTCGTTCCAAAACTGATCGTCACTCATACTCTCTTCAATCTGAAGATGATACAATCCGTGTTCGTCAAACACAGGATGTTCGGTCTCTATTCCCATAATCATATCAAAGTATTCTTGTTCCAGGGCATCGTGAATATCACTAGCAATAAAGGTCTCTAATACAAATACCTCAGCTTCGGTACTTTTTGGATCGCTTTTGACAACAAAGCGGATATCTACAGGGGGGTCTTCTTCATCTGATTGTGGTAAAAAGAGGCTTAATTGGTAAACACCATCGGTAATACCACTGACAAAGAAAAATCCAAACTCGTCAGTAAAGATATACAATGACTCATCAGGAGTGAGAATCTCTACTCCATCTTTATCAAATTCTACTTTATATAAGTCGGTAGCATAACGACTGTATGAGCTGTTTGGTGATTGTAATAGTGTTCCTACAACACTGGAGGTTTTCTCTGCTGCAATGGTAATTGCATAACCTTGACGTGGTCGGGGATATAAGTCGTAGATAAATGAACCACTAGAAGCAGAGAGAGAATCCCCTACTCCGTAGGCAACAATGTTGTTTTGTTGGTGTGGAATAATTGAAGTGTACGTACCAACTCCAAAGAAAGAAGGTAATGCACTCGGGTCACTGGTCATCGTTTTAGTGACAGCAACTTGGGAGCCTTTCATAGCACCTTTAGGTTTCACTAAGACAAAGTTATCTCCAATTGAGCGAGTCATACCAATCATTCCATTGGCATATGCAATTGCACTGCTAAATGAGACACTTGTGGTATAGCGGCTAAAGTTGTCACTGTATTGTTGTCTTATTGAGAATCCATACAGCGGTGAGTTATGGCTAAATGAGAGACTTCCTTGGTGTGAAAGCGGATCATCAAAGGAGATATTGTTCAACGAGAATTGGAATGTATTATTTTGTGGTCCAAAGGGGCGAAGAGAACCACTAATATTAAGTGTTGGTTCCACATCTTCTAGTTGTGTATTTGGAGGTAACTCAGCACTACTTGAAGCTGAGATGCTTAATACAGGACCTAAAGAGTAGTTCACACTAATTTGTCCACTGATTGTAGGTTCGTTTACGTGATAAAAAGTGGCCGAAGAGGAGAGAGAGACTGAAGCACTTACACTCAGGTTGGGTAATAATGGAATTCCTGTATTAAATCCAACTCTCCAATTTGGGTGAGTTTGGCTGGTATCATATAAAAGAGAGCCTGAGATTGAGTAGCGAAGATAATTTTTAATATTACCGTTATAAGAAAGAGAAAGATCATAACGATCATTACTCACAGAGGGGACAGCTGTTGAACTTACTTGTAACGAGGGATTGTACCGACCGCTTGAATACCCAAGTGATGTATCAAAAGAGCCAAAAGGAGATTCATCTTCCCCACTTATGCGATACATCACTCGTGCTGTGAGTCCTGTTTGAAGAGCATCACTGTAACTCATCCCTACATTTGCCTCAACGGTACCAAAGAGTGTCGCCACTGTCGCCCCTACTTGAGCAACAACGGAATCTTTGTTAAAGCCGAGATTGTAACTACCACTGACAGTGTTAGAAATTCCAATTTGTTGGGCTAATTTAAAGGTAGTTTTCTCAAAGTCTAATTTGGGAAATGTGAGAGAAGAGGAGTATAAGGTATCTCCTTTTGCTAAGAGTCGTGAGTCAAACCCTAAAGAGAGATATTTCTCCTCCACTCGAGATGGGTCGGCCTTACTGGTTATCACAATTTTCATCCTATTCGCCCCTTGGGCAAATGCGAAATCTCTTAATTTGTAAATACCAGCTTGTAATTCCCGCTTATAGACCGATTTTTCATTGTTAAAAATCTCTACAGTAGATGGTTCTTCTACCGTAATCTCATAATCAAATTGGTTATCTTTAGGAGTCACGTGTCCGTAATTGTATCGCTTTTCAATCGATACACCAAAGCTCTCTTTGTCATAACCGAGATAGTCATTCATATGACCAAAGCTGACACGTAAGCTCTTACTTCTAATATCAAAAAATCCTTGAACACCGTTGAAGGTAAGATAATCTTCTAGCGTCTCTGACCATGAATTGTAGACTTTGTTGTATGCACGAGTCGGATGAAAAACCACCGAAGCGTTAAAAGCTACACCAAATAGTGACAAAGAAGAGTGAGCTTGCATGGTAAAAAGATTAGTCGGGTTGATTGCCCAATCATCTTCTTCTCGAAGATCGATGAGTGAATACATTGAGAAGTTGGTAAACCAAGACATCCATGCTGCTTTGAGGTGATCACTTCCACTCATGCTATATGAACCATACCGTGTAAGAGCTCTACGTGTGATAGAGAGGGTGCGACTAGGCATCATCTCGGCAGTAAAGTTCATATGAAGTTCAAACATATTGTAGTCGTAATATGTCTCAATACCATATTCATTAAATTCGTCTAACGTAAAATAGTCTCTTGGTGAACCAAATAAGAGCTCTTTGACCTCTCCTACTACTAAATCAAACATGAGCTCTTTAAACTCATCATACTCAATGGAAACACCTTCAGGTCCAAAGATCACACTAATATCATCGAGGTACTCTTCATTAACAATAAGAGGAACAAGATATGTTCCATCTTCAAAAATTGAGTAATCTTCTTCACCAGCAACATAGAAATCGGCCCAAGGATCATCCTCTGGTAGATCATCCATCCACGCATCTGGGTCAAAGTCGTCACCCCAAAGATATAAAAATGGATCTTCATACTCCTCTTCTACGATCTCTTGTTCTCTTAGGTGCTCTATTGGAGGAATAACTAATTCCAGATCAAACGAAGTCTCCTCTAAAAATGGTGGTTCAACAATCTCCTCTACTTCAACTGGTGGAATAATAGTAAGTTCAAACTCTTCCTCTAACAAAGGCTCTTCTACAGGGATGATGCTAAGCTCAAACTCTTCTTCTAACGGAGGTTCTTCTACTGGAATAATGGTAAGTTCAAACTCTTCTTCTAACGGAGGTTGCTCAACTGGAATGATGGTAAGTTCAAATTCTTCTTCTAAAGGAGGTTGATCAACTTCAACAAAAACTGGCTCTTTCACCTCTTTTGGAGGGGGAAGTTTTTCTTCTACAACAACCTCTGGTTCTTCACTTGGTTCGACTACTTCAAGTTTTGCCAGTTCAATAATAGGCTCCTCAGCTGGTGGTAGTGGCTCATCAACAACTTCTTTTGGAGTCATTAATAGCGTAGAACTTTGAGGGGGAGAAGGGAGCAATGAAGGGAAAAAAATCATGACAACAAACAATGCGAGTGTAAAAAGCAGCAATGTGATTATTGCTGCGACGATTGCCTTTTTCTCAGCACCCTTCATTGTGATGGTTCCTTACAGACTAAAAGTTAGTTACTGTAAGCAATCTTTGCTGAAAACAATCTCTGTGCTTGATCGACATTGACGGGGAATTGCATCGATTGAGGCCAAGGTACTTCTACAGTAACTGTTTTTCCGGCCAACAGGTTCATTCCATTGACAAACCCGAGAGCTGTTCCTTCATATACGACACTTTGTCGTGTAGCAGCATTTGTTACTTCGATTTGAGCTTGGTTCATCATCTGATGAACAGTTCCAGTGTTAGAAACAGTGAGTTCAATAACTTGATTCCCATCACTATTTACTTTTGGCAATGCAGAGTCGACTTGTACCCTAGCGGTACTTCGAGTTGGGGAAACGTATAAGCTTGTTGTATATACATACAAGAAGTTAAACATGCTTTGCCCTTCGGTGGCACGTCCTTGGGAGTAAGGAATTTGCTCGGCACGCAATCTAAAGGAGAGTTCTGTAGGTACCGTTCGGGGGCCTCGGTATTGCACTCTCACAATTTGAGAACTTTGTGGTCGCAAAATCACTTTACTTGGGACAATTGAAAAATATGCAGCAGCATTCTGATTCACTTCTTGCCCATCACGTGTTATATCTCTTGTTAGTGCAGTAATTTCAACAGCAATACTATCATTTGAGTCATTTACAATAGTATAAGTCTTAGTACTGTTGGCCCCGCTTGGGGAAAATGTTTGCTCTAACGGAGAAAATTGAAAGGCGTTGAGATTGCTCATTGTCAACAGAGCAATCACACATACTGTAAGAACAATTGATCTTCTTTTCATGTTTAACATCATATCACTCAATCCTAAAGGTGCAAGACTAAATTCCTTGCCACATAAGATTTTGCAATCCCCCATTATTAATAACGTACCACTATTCTCATTAAGAGAATCTTCATAAAAGTCTTCCGTTTAGCATACGAAAATTCAATACCTATGTCAATTGTATCTTCAATTCTGACAATAACTCGTCCAATTTTATCATTATCGCCCATTGGCCCCATTAATATGATTCATCTTATGACATAATGTAGGAAAACTTCAAAATAAAGTGACCTCAATTGACACTCATTTGTGAGATATGGTATCTTTCGGTCGTTATCAACGGGCTGTAGCGCAGGGGTTTAGCGTACATGTCTGGGGGACATGGGGTCGGTGGTTCGAATCCACTCAGCCCGATAACTTAACAACCTGTAAGATCTATTTCTTACAGGTTTTTTTATGCTTCTTGGGATGAATACTCTTTCAAATGTAGGATTAGCTTTTGGTGCTGTCGCTATTGGACTGTTCGTTACTCGTGCCATAAGGGCGTAATTGTATCACTAAGTAAGAGTCCTTATTGCGTTCATTGTGATAGTGTTATATCAACGTTGAACAAATTACGAAAGCAAACAAAAGAACTACAATAATAAACAACGTGATGATGATTTTTACTGTGATTCTTGCAGCGGTGTTTACCGCACCATCTTCTTTAACAATAGTGGTCTCTTCAATTGTTCTTCCCGTCTCAACATCAGTTTTAGTGACGGTATACTCTTTCTTACTTGGCTTAAACGCCCAAACAATAATTAATACAATGACAAACAAGATGACGAAAAACATACTCTTCTCCTACAAAGATTCATCATACCATAAAGAGGCTTTGAAAAGGTACGATCTTTTATCAATATTGTTCAGCGATATAGAGATCTTGTAAAGAGGGATCAGTTGCCATCCCCATGGGGATGACGCTTCCCTCTTTATCACCTAAGAAGGTAAGAAGTGGAGAGTGAGGCACTACATGGATGTGAGAAATTCCTCGTAAAGTGAGTTCTTTTAACAGGTTTTGAGCAGAGTGTTTATCTACAGCCATCGCTTCAACAGCTTTGTTGTGTGAGATAAAAGCGTATGCATCTTTGATGAGTAGTGTTTGATACCCTGAACTGAGAAACTTCCAAGCTATTAGATCTCGATTAAGGGCTCCCCCTTCGTGTGTAGCTTTTTGGTAAATCTGATTCATCTGTGAATAATCTAATACTCTATTCTCTTTAGAAGTGGGGATAGTATGCTTTGGTGTATTAAGGGGGTATTCATATACTTCATTGGTGGTGAAATACCCATGTTTTTCATAATACTCTCGTACTGCTGGAAACAAGGTGATGGGATGGGTGTAATGGTTACTCACACTTTGTAGTAATTCCCCCATGATTCCCTGCTTGCGATACTCTTTATATGTCGCAGCTCCTACGATATAAGAACAGGGGGAAGTTGTGTATTGTTGTGTATAGGTCGATGGAAGGGCATGTAAGGCTGAAACAACAGTATCACCCTCTTTTGCAACAAAGATATCATTGATATAGATTCTTTGAGAGAAAAAGGACTCTAAGTAGGTTTGCTCCTCTTCAAAGACAATATTCCACAACTCTTTTAATTGGGGAATATCTTCTGTGCGTGCAAGAGAGATATCTATCATGTTCTTGTCACTCTATATTTTTCTACCATAAGATCGGGTCGATACGACTTTTTAGCTTTCCTCAACCCAGCAACCCCAGCATCTTCTTGACGGTTAATGTAGGTAATATCTCCAAGATACTGTGAACAAAAGAGTTGGTTAATCACAGGATAGACCCCTGCGTAATGAGTATCCCCTTTTTCAAAATGGATAATAGCAAGATTCTCATCAATCACTTCACCAATAGTAAAGGCACTAAGGTGGTGATCAATACAGATAATCATCCCCACTAACTTTAGTTCGTCCCACTTATCTAACGCGTTACGTAGTGCTTGTAACTCCTCTTTGATATCATCATTCATCTCATCTTTATTCTCTATCCAGGTGGTAGAGGCCATGGTGTAACACTCTTCTCGAATCTCTTTTTTACTCATAGAGCGAATCGAGTAGGTGTATTTACGTTCAAATTGAGAGATGTGATTTCTTTTTGATTGTAATTTACGTCCACTGAGTTTAATGAGCTTTTCACTTGTATAAAGATACTCATCTAAATCACGATTACGTTCAATGGTGTATCCCAGTTGTTGTAATTTCATCGCATCTTCGGTTGTCACGCTTTCTACGATAAATGAGTCCCCACTCTCTTTACAGTGAGCCTCTAATTCAGCCATAGCTGCCTCTAAGTTCTCTGTATATGGGAGTAAAAATCTCTTTCCTCCCCGCAATCGAGTATACAACGCAGTTTTGGTACGTGCGATGGTGATATCAATCACATCACCCCAAATTTCAGTAAAAGAGTGAAACACATTATACGATAAAGAGTAGTCAGAACTTGTGGGGAAGTATTGTGCATCCTCACGTGTTGGTTGTTGAAAATCGAGCATAAAACCTCAAAAACATTAATATGTACTCATATATAGATAGTTTGTTTAACCTTTTTCGTCAAGCAATACCCCTTATGTTACCCTTTAATTGGATCTCTTACTCTTTTATTGTAACAACAGGTATTCTCACTCTTAATTTGACTCACCTACGAGGAAAGTTCTACACTGTAGCTATGGATATGCGAAACATTTCACCCAAGCTTCTCTCTTATTACCTAAGCCTAGATCGCTCGTTGTTTATTGATAATAAGTATAAAGCATATAGCGATGAAGATAGACCTCTTCCTATCGGTTTTGGTCAAACTATTAGCCAACCTTCATTAGTATTGTATATGACTGAGATGCTCGATCTTGAACATCATCACCGTGTGTTAGAAATCGGTACCGGCAGTGGATATCAAACAGCTTTGTTAGCTCAATTCTCTCAACACGTATATACCATAGAGGTGTATGAAGAACTCTCAATAAAAGCTCGTTCACGCTTAGAGAGCCTAAACTTACACAATGTTACCTACATTATTGGGGACGGTAGTAGTGGTTATTCAAAGGGTGCCCCTTTTGATCGCATTATGGTTACCGCCTCCCCGTCATTGGTGCCAACTGTACTGTTAGATCAATTAGCCATTTGGGGTAAGATGGTGTTACCTCTTCAAAGTGACTTATTATTAATGACAAAAAAAGAAGATGGATCAATCGAAAAACAACACCTTCTAAAAGTTGCTTTTGTCCCGATGGTTGGGATCTATGAGTAGGTTGTAGCACTTACAAATAGTCGTTAAGATACACCAATATGAGTGGCATGGAATTTATCACAGTCTTAGGTATTGCAGTTGGCCTTTCTATGGATGCTTTTGCGGTAGCAATTACCCAAGGAGCCTGTTTAGACATTCAAACAATGAGATATCCTCTCTCTATTAGTACAACCTTTGGTGCTTTTCAAGCAGTGATGCCCTTAATTGGCTTTGCAGCAGGTTCGCTCTTTTGTCTGATGGCACAACAAATCGATCACTGGATTGCATTATTACTTCTTTCTGCTGTAGGGATAAAGATGATGTACGATGGAGTGGGTGCATTAAGAGAACAAAAAGCAGGAGTCGATTCTCCTGTGATGGTGTGTGAAGTGAAACAAAGTGGACACCTAAGTACTCACACTTTGTTTGTTTTAGGTATTGCAACCAGTATTGATGCATTAGCTGTAGGTATCACCTTTGGCCTTCTTGGAGTTAATATCCTTGTAAGTGTTATCATCATCGGCCTTACCACATTTATCATCAGTTTTGGTGGGGTCTACCTTGGAAAGAAGGTGGGGCCTCTCTTTGGACGATGGATGGAGATCCTTGGTGGAACAATGCTCATCTTTATGGGCATTAATATAGCTGTAGATCACATCTCAAAAGGAATTTAAGAGCCTACTGTACAGATATACCTAATTGTTCAACCTCTTTGACGAACCAAGATGGGAAGGCAATCGGCTTTTCAGTCTCAAATGAGATAGCTGCCACTTTCACACTTAATGTCGCTATAGGAGTCTCTCCCCGTTTCACTTCTTGTATGAAAGTAAGACTGAAGCGTCTTAATTGCTTAATTGATGTATGGACAGTGAGTAGGTCATCCAACCTCGCTGGAAGGTGGTAATCTGCACTTAAAGAGGAGACGATAAAACCGATGTGAGATGCATTCATGATTTCGCTTTGGTTCTCTTGAGCTTCAGTAATTGTTCTTAATAGTTCAGTACGTGCATGTTCAGCCATATCGAGATAACGGGCGTGGTAGACAATGCCACCAGCGTCCGTATCACTGTAATAGACTCTATGATTAAAAGTATGTGCCATACTTATACCTCACTAAAGTCGAGTGTTGCAAAGTAGTCATCTATTGTTTCTGCTCGACGAATGAGTTTTACACTCTTATCCTCTTGTAAGAGATATTCACTACTTCGCAGTTTTCCGTTGTAGTTAAAGCCCATCGCATAACCGTGTGCTCCAGTGTCATGAATCACTAAGATATCACCAACTTCGACTTTGGGAAGAGGTCGATCGATAGCAAATTTATCATTATTCTCACATAAGGAGCCGGTCACATCGTATGTGTATAAGCGAGGTTGATTCTCTTTACCCACAACTGTGATGTGGTGGTACGACCCATACAGTGCAGGGCGCATTAAATTTGCCATACTCGCATCGAGTCCCACATACTCTTTATATTTTGAAGTGACATGAAGCACCTTTGAAATCAAATATCCATAAGGACCTGTGATTGCTCTACCTGACTCAAAGACAATGCCTAAAGGATCTAAGTTCTCTTTCACAATCATCTCATCGTACAGAGCTTTCATCTTACGACTGACGTATTGTAGATCCATAGCGCTCTCATCTTCTTTGTAGGGGATACCAATACCCCCACCCATGTTGATAAACTCGATACGGATATTCGCCTCTTTGTAGATTCTTTGCACTTGTTCGAACAACATTCGTGCTGTCTCTACGATGTATTCCCCATTTAACTCATTTGAGGCCACCATGGTGTGTAAGGCAAAGCGTGTAGCACCGAGGCTTTGAGCTTTTTTATATGCATCAACGAGTTGATCGGTGGTCACACCATATTTAGCTTCAACGGGATTACCAATAATGGCATTTCCCGTTCTCCCTGGTCCTGGGTTATATCGAAAGCTAATTAATTCAGGCATCCCTACACTTTGGTGAAGCACATCGATGTGGGTAATATCATCGAGGTTGATAACAGAACCCAACTCTTTGGCTTTGACAAATTCCTCTACGGGGGTGTCATTACTGGTAAACATTATCTCTTCCCCCTTTATTCCTATTTTCTCACTTAACACTAGTTCAGCTAAGCTACTACAATCGACACCAAAGCCCTCTTCTTGTAAGATCTTCACAATGTGAGGATTGGGACATGCTTTCACTGCAAAGTAGTTTTTGAAATTAGGAGCCCAAGAGAATGCCTCCATAAAAGATCGAGCGTTTTTACGAATAGCCATCTCATCATAAAGATGAAATGGTGTTGGGTGATCTTTTACTAAGTTTAGAATCTCTTCAGTTGTTAAGGGAATATATTTAGTACTCATCATGTTTCCTTTGTCTTATCTTCTTCTTTGTTAATTCAGTTGTAAGTTCTCTGTAATTGATTGTACTGCAAGGGCAACTTGTTCTTTATGACCAAAAGCGCTAATGCGAATATAGTGCTCCCCACTTGAACCGAATCCACTACCGGGGGTCACAAGCACATGGCATTGGTGAAGTAGCTGGTCAAAGAATTCCCAACTGGTGAGGTTGTTTGGAGTTTTTACCCACACATACGGAGCGTTTGTTCCGCCATAGACTGTCAGTCCTAAAGACTCTAATGCCTCTTTGATCATCGTCGCATTTTCCATGTAGTAGGCAATAATCTCGTGGGATTCTTGTAATCCTTGATCTGTTAAAGCAGCAAGGCCCCCTGCTTGGCTAATATTACTTGCCCCATTGAAAAAAGTTACTTGGTGACGAAACCACATAGTGTGGATTTCTCCAACTTCGCTGTTTTCTACAACGAGATGTTTGGGGACAATTGACCACCCTAAACGAACTCCAGTAAAGCCGGCAAACTTAGAAAAACTATTAATCTCAATGGCGCACTCTTTTGCCCCCTCTATTTCATAGATAGAGCGAGGAAGAGTGTCGTCACTAATAAATTCACTGTACGCAGCATCAAAGATAATCACAGCTTTATGCCTTTTGGCATAATCGACAAATTGTTGTAATTGTTCATGTGTTGCTACTGCGCCTGTGGGATTATTTGGACTACATAAATAGATAATATCTACTTTCTCTTTGGGCAACTCGGGGAAAAAGTCGTTCTCTTCAGTAGCAGGAAGATACACTAATTTGTTGTACTTCCCTTCTTTTTTTTCATACGTCCCTGCTCGACCAACTACTACGTTTGAATCGACATACACAGGATAGGCAGGATCTTGTACAGCAACCACATCTGAAGTGCCAAAAAGAGATTGAACATGGGCAGCATCACTTTTTGCCCCATCAGAGATAAAAAACTCATCGGCTTCTAAAGTAACTCCCCTTTTGTGATAAAACTGCTGCAAGGCAACACGTAAAGCGGTATCTCCTTGCTCATCACCGTAGCCTGTGTAGGTGTCTCGGTCTGAAAGAAGATCGACTTTGTGATGAAGTGCTTCAACAATAGTAGGAGAAAGAGCTTCAGTGGTATTACCAATACCAAGACGATACAAATGAGTATTTGGATGCTCTTGTAAAAATGTTGCTGCCCGACGGCTAATTTCGGGAAATAAATATCCTGCGGCTAGTGCTCTATAATCGGTTTGAATAGTTGCCATCTTCTTAATTCTCCTTTTGGTGTAATACGTCTTCTAACATTGCATCGATACTGAAAAAGCCTTTTTTCCCTTGCAACCATGTTCCTGCTTGAAGTGCTCCTTCAGCAAAGCTCTCTTTATTCTTAGAGCGGTGGGTTAATTCAATAGTATCACTAGGACCGTCAAAGATGAGCGAGTGAACCCCCGGGCTATACCCTCCTCGAGCACTGGCAATATGAATTTCATTCTCTTTTCTTCGTCGATCGAGTCGTTCACTAACAATTTCATCTTTATGTTTCGATTCTTGAATAACGATGTTTGCTAACATCGCCGAAGTTCCTGAGGGACTATCTGCTTTTTGAGCGTGAAATAACTCTTGGATCACTGAATCATATTGTTCAAATGGGTTAAAGATTTGGGTAGCATATCTCACAATAGAGAAAAAAAGATGGACTCCAATTGCAAAATTCCCCGACCAGATAATTGAGGCGTTCGTGTTGGCATACTGTTTCTCTATCTCGTTAAGACGATCAAACCAACCTGTGGTTGCAATGACAGTCGGGATACCTGTCTCTGCATACGTGTTAATTCGTTGCTCGATGCCCTCTGAGTGGGCAAACTCTAAAACAAGGTCGGCCCCTTGTAAGGACTCTTTTGTGACCTCTTTTGCTGTGATAGCATCATCAGTAGAGTGAGGTGCAATAATAGCAACTACGTTGTGTCCCTGTTTCACACTCATAGCGTGAAGCATTCGACCCATATGTCCATAACCAACTAATGCAATATTCATAGATCCTCCAAATGGTACAATAACGAGCGTAAGTGTAACAAATAAGACAAAAGGTGCAAAGAGAGGGATGATGTTCTTAAAATAGAAAAAAGAAGAACAGCGGTTATCAGTTAAAAAGAGGGTCCTTGTTCTTTTTTCATCTTCTGATACTCATTCCAATAGGCATTGGTATCACGAATCAGTTTATTGATGTGTTCGATCATACTCTGTTCAGCGAGTTCGGGATTTCGTGATTGAAGTGCTGCTAAAATTCTATTGTGAAACGTTGAGTAGTTATCTCCTACTCGGTGGCGTAATCCTTCAAAGAGTTCCGACTGTTGCCCCATTCTAGAGACCATCATATATAAAGAAAATAGAGCTTTGTTTTTTGAAGCACGGGCAATAATACTATGAAAGTTAACATCGTCTTGTGCAATCGATTTACGATCTCGTGAGTGGTTTATCTGATTTTCTAAACACATCTCTAACTCTTCGAGTTCTTCGTCAGTGATTCGCTCGGCAGCAAGGCGTGCAGTTTGTCTTTCGATAGCCATTCGGGCTTCTAAGACCATAAGGAAGTTTTCGAGGATATCACTGTTTATAAGATCATCTAAGGATTGTTTGTAGTAATCGAGTTCAAGTGTTGTTTTTGCTTCTGCTATGATGGCTTTCCCTTTGGCGGTAATAGATCGTCCTTTGTAACCGTGTCTCTTTAGATAGCCAGATCGCTCTAATTGATTGAGCTCTCTACCTACTGTTGCACTACTTACTTCAATTCCACGTTCTGTAAACACATTGACTATGTACCAAGACCCAACGGGCTCTTTACACTCATTAATAATTTCTAAAATTGGCTTTTTCCATTTATCCTTAATGATATCCACACTAACCTCCACGCCTTAAGCCATTAGTATAATACATCAGTACATAACTATCTACATAAATTGAGTAATACAAGTACCTAACATGATTAGTAGTACCACCACTCATCCTCTTCAACCCACAAAAAGAAGCCATTTTATCAGCTTATTTTTCTTGACGGTCTATTATAACCGTATTATACTACTACCACTCATAGTATGAGTAGCTAATTGAATAAAGGAGCTGATATGATGAAAAAGGGTGTTTATACCGCTCTTGTTACCCCGTTTAACAAAGACTTTAGTATCGATTACGGTGCATATGAAGCGCTTATTGAGCGCCAAATTGCTGGTGGAGTTGCTGGAATTGTCCCTGTGGGAACAACAGCAGAGAGTCCTACACTACAAGCTGATGAGAAAGAGATATTGATTAAAAAAGCTGTAGAAGTAAGTAAAGGCCGAGTCACTGTTATTGCCGGAACAGGTTCTAATAATACTAAAGAGACCTTAGAGGCAACTAAAAGAGCCGCAGAGGCGGGAGCTGACATGACTATGTTGGTGACCCCTTATTACAGCAAGCCTTCCGAAGAGGGTTTGTACCGTCACTTCACAAGTGTTGCTGAAGCTGCCAATCTACCTGTACTACTGTACAACGTTCCAGGACGATCAGCGCTCAATTTGAGTGTCGATTTTCTTCTCCGTTTAGCAGAGCACCCTCTAATTGTGGCTGTGAAAGAGGCAAGTGGTAATATTGGTCACATTCTTGATCTATGTGCCCGAAAGAAAGACTCATTTAAAGTCTTCAGTGGTGATGATGCTGTAACTCTTCCTTTAATGGCATTAGGTGGAGATGGAGTAGTGAGTGTTGCTTCAAACATGTTCCCTAAAGAGATGTCAGAGTTAGTAGATACCGTTGTACAAGGTGATCTTCCAAAAGCAATTGAGTTACACAATAAGATGTATCCATTTTTTGTGAATCAGTTTATTGAGTCCAACCCTGTCCCTGTAAAAACGTATATGGCAAAACACAACCTCATGGAGGAAGTCTTCCGTCTTCCTTTATGTGAAATGGCACCTGCGAATAAGAAAACGTTGTTAGAGACGTTTTAGCGACCACGAAAGCCCCCGAAAGGGGGTTTTTTACTGCCTATTGGGAATAAAACAAGAATATATTAAAAATAACATTTTGTTATTATTGACCTTTAGTTGTTATTTCTATACTATCTCTTATAATATGCAAATCATCCTTTTGGGATTGGTATGGAGGTAGTATATGAACCAAGGAGTATACACAGCATTAGTAACCCCTTTTAATCAAGATTACAGCATCGACTTTGGAGCATATGAAGCGCTCTTAGAGCGGCAAATAGCTGGAGGAGTCGCAGGTGTTGTTCCAGGTGGAACCACCGGTGAAAGTCCCACGCTCTCTTTCAAAGAGAAAGAGCAACTGATTGAAAAAGCGGTCCTTAAGTGCTCGGGGAAAGTCAGTGTTGTTGCTGGTACTGGTTCGTATGATACCGCCAGTTCGATTGAACTCACTACTCGTGCCAAAGATCTTGGTGCTGACATGGTGATGTTAGTCACCCCTTATTACAACAAGCCCTCCGAAGAGGGGTTATATCGTCACTTTGTCTCGATTGCAGAAGCGGGAAATCTTCCAGTACTCTTATATAATGTACCAGGAAGAACTGCAACAAACTTAAGTGTCTCATTAGTTCTCCGTTTAGCTGAGCACCCTCTTATTGTCGCTATCAAAGAAGCAAGTGGTAATATTGGACAGATAGCCGATTTGTGTGCTCGTAAAAAGAGCTCTTTTAAAGTCTTTAGCGGTGATGATGGAGTGACCCTCCCCTTATTAGCACTTGGGGGAGATGGAGTAGTGAGTGTCACTAGTAATATGTTTGCCAAAGAGATGGTAGCTTTAGTGTCAGCGGCACTACAAGGGTCGTTTACTCAAGCATTAGAATTTCACAATGCTCTACACCCATTTTTCGTCAATCAATTTATTGAGGCTAATCCTGTCCCTGTAAAAACGTACATGGCACATCACCACTTGCTTTTAGAGGTGTTTCGTCCCCCACTGTGTGAATTAACACCTTCGCATAGAGAGACGCTGTTAGCGACGTTTCAATAGAGGTGCACTACGTTTATGATTCATAATTCAACACGTATGGAGGATAGTATGTTACGTATCATACTCAGTGGCTGTGGCGGACGGATGGGGCAAGTAATTACCTCAATGGTTGAGAAGATGGACAATGCATCTATAGTAGCTGGAATCGATGTTATTGATGTTGATAGTCCCTACCCTGTGTTTAAAACACTCGGAGAATGCGACGTTGAAGGTGATGTTGTTATCGATTTCACCAGTCCTAAAAACAGTGAAGCTTTAGTTGCATATGCTGTTGAAAAACATCTTCCTGTGGTGTTAGCAACCACAGGCCAAGAACCTTCACAGCTCGCTTTAATTGAGCAAGCTGCAGAACACATTGCCCTATTTAGATCAGGGAATATGTCACTAGGGATTAACTTAGTCCAACAATTACTTCAAAGTACGACGAAAGTCTTAGGTGATCGATATGATATTGAGATTATTGAAAAGCACCACAACCAGAAAAAAGATGCCCCAAGTGGAACTGCCTTGATGCTTGCCGATTCGGTCAATGAAGTACGTCTTAAAAAGCTTGCTTACATCAACGGCCGTAGTGGTGCGGACGCCTACGCTCCCCTAGTGAGTTAGGCATCCACGCTATTCGAGGAGGGACAATTGTTGGACAACACCAAGTTCTTTTCAGTGGTGATGATGAGCTCATCTCTATTGAACACCACGCCTACTCACGTCAAGTGTTTGCAACCGGGGCTATAAGGGCAGCTTCGTATGTTGTGAGACAAAAACCTGGGCTCTATTCGATGCAAGATATGATCTTTGAAGAGAGTGCCATTACCACACTGTATGTCAATGAGAAACAGATTTTAGTCTCTGTCGATTCACTACCACACGATATGAATGCCGTCAGTGAATTATATTCAGCTTTAGCTGAAGGAGATATCTTAGTCGATATGATCAGCCACACTGGCTCTTCAAATGGACATATCTATATTGCCTTTACTATTGAAGAGCGAAGCAGGGAGAAGGCTCAGAAGATCTTACAAGGGTATATAGAGGGATATGAGAGTGTGAAGGTACGAATTGTAGAAGATGTGACTAAACTCACTGTAGAGGGTCCAGGAATGGAGTTTCAATCGGGTGTTGCTTCACGATTGTTCTCTATTATGGCTCACTCATCTATCGATGTATTGGCTGTAAGTACCAGTGAAATAAAAATTAGCTTTGTCACCCACTCTCAAGATGTAGAAAAAGCAACTCAATTGATTAAAGAGGAATTTAGAATCTAAATAAGAAGATTATGATAACTAACCCCCACGATTGTGGGGGTGTTTTACTTTTATGCTTTAGAGAGGCGCTCCATCGAAACAACGCGCTCGTAATACTCATTTGGGTATGAGACGTGCATCACCGTTGTTCGGTCATTTCTCTTTGCTTGAACTACTCGCAGTACCGTCCCATCACACACATAGTTTCCCAATCGATCAACTAAGCGTACCGTATCTCCATCTTTCGGAAGTGGAAGATACTCAAATGGGAAAGCGATATATGCTTCGTTTTCCACAAACTCATATTTCTTTAAATAGATTGCCATACCAGGACAGGCGGCAACACACAATGAGCAGCCTGTACATTTTGCTAAATCGACCACAGGTATTGTTGTAATATCTTTACCAATGGTAATAGCACCTGTGGGACAAGCGGTCTCACAAGGGTTACATGGAATCTCTTCGACACACTCAATGACTGCAGCTAAGGCTCTACGATCAGTTGGTGGAAGTGTATAACAGGGGCTGTTGTGTAATTCTACCATACTCACAGCACCAGTAACCTTTAGTGGTTGATCATATATATCTACATCTTTCATCTCTTATCCCCTCTGATGTCCAATAATTGCTGCTTTCGCATCTCTTCGCTTTTGACCAAACATCCCAGCACGAAGTACATCTAAGCGTCTTTGTGCCTCTTCAAAGTGTGTATGATAATCGCTATCTGAGATGTATCCTAAAGAGTGAGCAGCACTTAAGCCAGCCATTCTTCCCTCTTCCATGGCAGTTGAAGCCTCTTCCACTCCGCTGATATCACCAGCAAGGTAGATAGATGGAATGCTTGTTTTCATACTTTCATCATGCCACGGGACCATCCCTCCAAGTAGTGGAGTATATATTGGTTCACACCCTGCTGCAAAGGCAAGTTCAACTAATGGTGTTAATCCAGCAGCAATACAGATGGTATCGACATCGACATCAAACTCAGTTCCACTGATTGGTCGCCATTTATCATCGAGTTGAACAATAGTAGCCCCCTCTACTCGGTCTTTACCCCACGCTTTTTTCACAGTATGACGGGTATAAAAGGGGACCTTTGCTCGGCGCACCTTGGCAGTGTGAACTCCATAGCCTCCTAATTGAGGGGCAGCTTCCACTACTCCAATTACATCAGCTCCAGCTTGTAACAGTTGATACGAAACAATCACTCCAACGTTTCCTGATCCTATCATAAGGACTTTCGTACCAGGAAGTACTCGATGAAGGTTAATCATCGTTTGGGCAGCTCCTGCCCCCATGACACCGGGAAGTGTCCAGCCAGGGAAGTTTACTGAGTTTTCAATCGCACCACTGGCGATGATTACTCGATCTGCTTTGACTGTGACACTTGTTTGTTTGTCTCGAATAATCCACACCTCTGTTTGGTTAAAAATCCCAACAGCTTCGGCATCCAACCACACTTCTATGTGTAACTCTTCGGCCTCTTTGAGTAACTGAGTTCCAATATCAATCCCACGAACTCCAGCACGGTGTTCATGTGAGCCAAAGAATTTATGGATTTGTTTAAATAACTGTCCACCAGGTTTACTATTTTCATCAACTAAGAGAACTTTAGCACCACCACGGGCAGCTTCTAATGCTGCAGATAAACCAGCGGGACCTGCTCCAATGACAAGAACTTCACATTTATGCATGGGTGTCCCCCTTTTTCCACTCGCCGTAACCAATTTGAGTCTCAATTACCATTCCATCTTCAACTGCGGTAATACATGTTCTTATATTTGGAATACCATTGACAATCATAGTGCAGTCGGTGCAACGGCCAATACCACAATAAATTCCTCTTGGTTCGTGAACCTTTACTGTTTTTCTAAAATAGGAGGTACCACTTGCTAATAACACAGCAGCAATCATCTCCCCTTTGCGAGCTTGCATCTTTTTCCCATCAACGGTGATGGTGACCATTTCACTCTCTTCTAAAGGCCCTAAAACAGGGTGATCAACAATTCTATAACTCATCTGTGTTCTCCTGTTTCTCTAATGTTTTCATCTGTTCAGTTCTTACTGGAAAGCGATATTTCACTTGAAGAATCTCTTCAAGAGGTTTTCCTGTCTTTTGGCTAATAAGACGGGCAATAACTTTAGAACAGCTTCTTCCTTGGCATAATCCCATGCCAGCTCGAGTTATCCGTTTCACATCATCTAGTGTGTGATACCCTTGATCTATAACACGCTCAATTTCACTGAGCGTGACTTCTTCACATCGACATACGATGTAGTCTTCTTTCTCACTCACGAAAGTCCCCCTTAAAACCTGTTGGGCGAAAGTTCAGAAAGACGCTTTTCTACTTTCTGATCGACAATCATTTCACTTAATAGTTTTCCTGTGATAGGAGCTAAACTAATACCATCACCTTCGTGACCTGCGGCAGTGTAAAATCCTTCAATCCCATCGTGTTCTCCTAAGAGCATTTTCCCATCAGGAGTAGCTGGGCGTAAGCCTGCCATCACACGAATCATATTCACTTCTTTCATCACAGGGACTATGGAGGTTGCTTGGTTCACTACAGCACGAATTCCATCCATAGTGGTACGTGTGTCAAATCCAACATTCTCACGAGTACTTCCAATGAGGTATGAATCCCCTTCGGTGCGGGTAAATGCAAACCCGAGCCCTAAGCGTAACTCCTCTTCAGTCGACTCTAATGTGATACCACTTTTGAGCTTACTGACCAAGTACCGTGCCGTCCATAAATTAGCTTCTCCTACTGCAGGAACTTTCTCAGTAATCACTACTTGTCCCCTTTTTGGTTCAATAGGGACATGGGCTTCGACAAGCGAGGCAACCTCTTTAGCCCACGCTCCAGCAGCATTCACTACAACAGGAGCTTCAAAATGGAGATTTTGAGCAGTGGAGACAATAAAATTCCCATTTCCTTGTTTCTCAATACCGACAACTGGAGCGTTGTGAACAACCTCCATTCCCATATCTCGCCCTTTTTGGGCAAGGCGGTACATGACAGAAAATGGATATGCTTGGCTATCTGTTGGACTATACGTTGAGGCGATAAATCGCTCACTTAAAAACGGTTGTTTTTTACGTGTCTCTTTTTGATCGAGAATCACCACATCGAGGCCGTAGGCTTGTTGTTGTTTCACAAAGTCCTCCATCACCTCTAACTCTTTTTGATTCTCAATTAAGACCATTCCACCTAGGGAGTGAAAGCCTAAGGTATCGTCCAATTCACTAACCAATGATTTGTACAATTCAAGTGACTCGAATGCCAATTCAAGGTTAATCCCTGGCTGTTTTGATTGAAACAAAATCATATCGTCGCACGAGCCACTTGCCCCGTTAGCAAAGTTTCCTCGATCAACAACGACGACTCGCTTCCCTCTTTTAGTAAGATAGTAACCGCTTGATAACCCAATGATTCCGCCACCGATTACCACTACATCATACGAAGAACTCATCTTTTAACCTTCTTTTATTACAAGTAACTACTCACCTAATGAGTAGCGTGTTAATTCTATCATGCTCACCGATGAAGTCAAGAAAAAAAATGCCAGAAGTTACACAAATGGCAACCTCTGGCAAAAATCATCGTTTCGGTTATGCTGCTACAGCAGATGCCTTTTTAGAGGCAATCATTTTAGCAACAAAGTAGACAATCACAACAACAGCTGAAACAACTAAGGCAACTTGTGTTACCACGTTGTGCATTACTTTTAAGTTCATCGAAATAATGGTGAACGCTACAGCAGCTGCTCCCAAAAGAACTCTTGGAACCATCTTCAGTCTTGTATTCCAATACCCTACTACTGCAGTAGATAAGGTAATAACTGCATACGTTACAATAATGATAAGGGTAAGTACTTGCATAAATGTTCCATCAAGTAAGAACGCTGGGTTATAGGTAAAGATGAATGGGATAATAAATCCAACAGTAGCTAAGTTCATCCCTTCAAATCCAGTTTTCAATGGATCACTTCCGGCAATAGCTGCTCCACAGTAAGAAGCAATACTCACTGGTGGTGTAATCTCAGCTAAAATTGCGAAGTAGAAGACAAATAAGTGAGCGGTAAGAACGTGAATTCCCATTGCTTGAAGTGCTGGTCCACCGATGGTGACCGCTACGATATAAGCAGGGGTACATGGCATTCCCATTCCCATTAAAATGGAGGTAAACATAATTAAGAGTAAAGCAGGAAGGAGGATACCTCGTGACCACGATTGAATGACTGACGCAATTCCTAATGCTAAACCGGTGTTCGTTACGATACTGATGACCATTCCAGCTCCAGCACATGTGACTGCTAACATAATTAAGTTCTTTCCACTTAATTCAAACGTATCCCATAATTTGGCAAACGTCATACGGGTCTCTTTAGTTACAAAGGTGAGTATGTAGGTAGCTAAGATACCGTATACAGCTCCAACAAAGGGTGAAAATCCAACACTAAGTAGTACGATAAGAAGGATCAGTGGAATTAATTGATATGAGTCTTTGAGAATTTGTTTTGTTGGGATTATTTCACTTTCATCCATACCACTTAATCGATCTTTCTTTGCTACAAAGTGGACTCTCACTAAAATACTGAAAAAGTAGAAAATAGCACCAATTAAAGCAGCTTTAATGATATGAACATAGGCAATACCGGTAATTTCCGACATGACAAATGCTCCAGCTCCCATAATCGGAGGCATTAACAGCCCACCGGTTGAAGCAGCTGCTTCAACAGCTCCAGCAAATTGTGCTCGATACCCAAGGCGTTTCATCAGTGGAATGGTAAATACTCCAGTAGCGTAGACGTTTGCGGCGGCTACTCCACTAATGGAACCAAATAATCCTGATGAGATAACTGCAATTTTTGCAGGTCCACCAGCACTTCGCCCTGCTAAGGAGACAGCAAGGTTGGTAAAGTACTCACCAGTTTTAGTATTTTGCATAAATGCACCAAAGATAACGAATATGGCAACAAAGGTCGCCGTAACTCCTACAATTGATCCATATATACCATCACTTGTCAGTAGAAAGTTAATCTCAGCCACTCGAGCTAATGACATTGGTTTGTACCAAAATATACCACTCATGTAAGGGGCTGCAAAGATGTACACAAAAAACACACTAATTAAAATAGCCATTGCAGGGACAACTACACGTCTTACCGCTTCAATAACTAAGATAATATTAATCCACCCTAAAATTGCTTGAGTTGTAGTAACAGGATCTAACATCGTATAACGAAGGTTTAGATCGTGATTATTCAGCATCAAGTAAATTGGTGGTAGTAAAGCTAAGAAAGCAAATATTACATCGAAAATCGATGGCCGATCTGTCGGCGATTTTTTCGTAGCGGGATATAGTATGTAAGCCATTGGTAAAAGACCGAGAAGGTGGAACCCTCTTTGGATCCTTGGCTGAAATACCCCGAATATTGCTGTATAGAGGTGGAACAGTGCAATTGCAACAAGTGCAACACTCACTGCCCATTTCATCCAACCTTTTAATTCTCGCATATACGAATCACTCCAATCATTTCATAGACGATGGGAGCGCGCTTGCGCTCCCACAATTTCACACTAAGATTCTCTTTTAGAGAACACCAATTTCTTTGAAATACTTCGCAGCACCTGGGTGCAATGGAACCATGGTTCCAGCAGCGGTCTCTTTGTTGAAGTAGATTTCAAATGATGGGTTAAGCTTTTTAACTGCATCGATATTCTCGATTAAAGCTTTTACGAAGCTGTATACAACCACTTCGGGCATACTGCTTCGAACGATAATCTCGGTTGAGTGTCCGATTGCTTGAATATCTTTGTCGATACCTTTGTATGTTCCACCAGGAATCACGTTCAATCCACTTTCAAAGGGGACTGTTCCATAGGTGTTTGCACTAAATTTTACAAGGTCATCACTGGCAGCTAAGAGAGTAGAGTCTCGGGAGATAGCCATTTCTGTGATTGCTGCGCCAGGAAGTCCTAAACAAGCAATAACATAATCGACGTGACGGTCTTTGTAGAGGTTAACCATATCGCCATAAGCGGCATATTGGACTCTACCACCGTTTTTCTCAATAGCGGCATAAGAAATTCCGTAGTGTTGGAAAAGAAGTTCAGTAAGAGCTCTTTCACTTGTTCCAACCATTGGTCCTGCTAAGTTTATTCTTTCACCTGCTTTTACTTTTGCTACAAATTCATCAATAGTAGTAATTCCTGTGCTTTTTGCAGCAAAGAAGTGGTAAAAGTCGACACTAAATGGTCCAGCAACTCCAGCAAAGCCTTTGACTTCACGATTAAAGAGTGCTTCAAGACCAATTTGAGCAGCCTTATCTACATATCCAACGCCCCAACCAAAGTCATCCTCACCAGCATCTAATCTTAGTGGGTTCTCGGTACCACCACCTGGAATAACTTTTAAAGCAATTTGTGGGAATTGGCTTGTAATGATGGAACTCATTCCACCAGCTTGTACGTACCATCCACCACCCATTCCACCTGCGGTCCACGTATAGGTACCAGGGGTTAACTCTGTTGCATCAGCAGCGACTTGTTCTTTTTGCGCTGCGGCAAAGAGTACTCCTGTTGTCAGTACCAATAAAAGTACCAGCAACATTTTAGAAACTTTTCTCATGTTTCCCTCCTCTTAGGATATTCCTTCACATTGGCTACTTCTAATACAATGAGTAGCAAGTCCATCATACCACGCCCTAGATGTTTGTCAACAATATTTTGGCTGGCATGGTGTTGAGTCTTATCTCTATACTAATTCAGCAATTAGGCCGTCTTTATGTTCCGCTTAAAAGCACTTAAGGAGAAAATAGAGCTCGATTATGATCGTTTTCTCCCCTTATCACGCTCCTTCTTTCGCTTCTCACTTGCTGCTAATAGAGCAGCAAAAGTGGTCCCTTCATTCTCATTATTCTCTTTTTGATCAGTGCGCGAAAGAGGTGTATCTCTTTTTTTATATCTCGAAGTTTGGACAATTTCCACCTTTGTTTCAAACAGTGGCTGTTGAGCTTTTTTCTTTACAACAACCACTTTTCTCCCTGTTGCAGTAGTGGCTGTTTTCCCTTTTGTAGTAGAGACAACGTGTGGTTGTTGGGTACTAAGGGGTAGTGCCTTTTTAACAAGGCGCTCTTCATAAGCACAATAGAGTCGCTGGCATTGATAATGGATAGCATCGTGTTCACCAATGAACTTCATCATGGGTGATGAGCAATAAGGACACTCTTTTCCCCCTTCAAAGGTGGGTTCAAACTTTTTACGACTCTCTTTTATCTCTTTAATAAGAGCTTTTGTATTCTCTTTAATATCATCTAAGAAGGAGGTAGAGCTCTCTTTGCCTTGAGCAATAAGACTTAATCGCTCTTCCCATACAGCTGTTAATTCGGCTTCACATAGTTGATCTGGGGCAAGACGAATTAATTCTCGCCCTAAGCCGGTGGGGACCAATTCACGATCAACACGTTCGATATATCTATTTTGTACGAGCTTTTCAATAATCTCAGCTCGAGTAGCAGGAGTACCTAAGCCCCCTGATAAATATTTTTTCATATCGGCTTCATCGACAAGGCGTCCAGCGTGCTCCATAGCTGATAAAAGGGTTGCTTCACTGTAGCGCTGGGGAACAGCGGTGGTATTTCTTCTCACTCGAACTTTTTGAATCAAAAGAGTTTGATTAAGAGTTAATGCTAGGTTGTGGACCTTAGGTGAACCACCTTCTTGTTTCATCAGTGGTGTAACAGCTTTCCACCCATCGCTGATGGTCGAAGTGTAACTGTGATGAAAACTCTTTGAGTCTACTTTAATTGTAAGAGAGACCTTCTCATAACGGTAATCATCACTTAAAGCTTCAATGAATCGTGAGGCTACTAACAGGTAGATCTGTTTTTCTTGTTCATTGAGACGTTTAAGATCTGCCTGTTTCTCTGTTGGTAACAGAGCATGGTGGTCACTCACCTTCTCTGGTTGCACAAGACGATCGGTATTTGAGCGATATCCATATTGGGCATACATTGATGCAATTTGACCAATGGGAGTACTCTCTAATGATGTGAGTCGCTCTTTAAATGTGGAGAGGATATCTGCTGTTAAGTAGCGACTATCGGTACGTGGGTAGGTCACCACCTTGTGCACTTCGTACAACCGTTGAAGAGTATCGAGAGTCTCTTTAGCACTATAACCATATTGGTCGTTTGCCACTCTTTGTAATTCGGTGAGATCAAACAACAAAGGGGGCACATCTGCTTCTTCACTTTTTTCTAAAAAAGTAATAACTCCGCTTTTTCCCTCTAAAGAAGTTGCAATATCTTGAGCTTCTTGCTCTTGTGCTATTTTCACCAATCCCTCTTCGTTGTGGTAACTGGCACTAAATTCTTCAAAGTCGGCTCGTATTGAGTAGTAAATTCCACCTACAAAAGCTTCACGCTCATCCTCTTTACGAGTGATGAGGGCTAAAGTGGGACTTTGCACCCTTCCAGCTGAAAGACGTGCTTTATAAAAGGTGGTTAACGCTCGAGAGACATTAAGCCCCACATACCAATCAGCTGCAGCACGAGCCGCAGCGGCTTCATACAATGGGTCATACACTTCTCCCTCTTTGAGGTTTTTAAACCCTTCGATAATCGCTTCATCTGTTTGGCTACTAATCCACAATCTTTTATAAGGTTTGTCAAAAGAGGCAACTTTCATAATCCACCTAGCAACCAACTCCCCTTCTCGCCCAGCATCAGTAGCAATAATAAGAGAATCAACGTCAGCTCTTTTCATTAACTGTTGAACCACAGAAAATTGATTTTGAGTCTGCTTCATCACAATCTGATCTAACTCTTTAGGAAGAATCGGAAGATCTTGCAAATTCCATCGCCGGTAGGAACTGTTGTAATAATCGGGTGGTGCTAACTCGATGAGATGGCCTAAAGCCCACGTGACGATATACTCAGGTCCTTCAAGGTATCCTTGCTCTCTTTGGTAACATTTCAACACTCGTGCATAGTCACGAGCAACGGACGGTTTTTCAGCTAATACTAGGTGTTTTTTCATATGGTTTGATAATAATTGAATATGGTCGTATGAAGCAAGAGCTATTGTCCTTGACGATAATTAGGTATCGGTATATAGTCGAAATTGTAACAATCTCACAAGGAGTTCTGCCATGGCTTACACGATTACCGATGCTTGCATCGCATGTGGATCATGCCTTCCTGAGTGCCCCACAGAAGCAATCCAGGAAGGAGATATCTATACTATTGATGCTGACTTATGTATCAGTTGTGGAGCTTGCTTTGACGCATGTCCCACTGGTGCAATTCTTCCAGATTAAGGAAGAGCGGCATCTTCATTATGAAAAGACAGCTTTTGTAGCTGTCTTTTTTCATCAATAAGCCATATGGATACAATTTTAACTATTACACAACTCACCTCATTGGTTAAAGAGAGCCTTCAAAGTCAATTCAGCGGTATTAGCGTTGAAGGAGAAGTCTCTAACTTTACGAAAGCGGCTTCGGGGCATTGGTACTTTACACTCAAAGATGAGAGCTCTTCTTTAAGTGCTGTCATGTTCAAACAAGCATCTTGGAAAGTAGGCTTTATCCCTAAAGATGGAGATCGCCTCATAGTGAAAGGTTCTTTAAGTGTTTATGCCCCACGTGGATCGTATCAAATCATTTGTGAATCGATGGTTGCTAGTGGCGTTGGAGAGATCCTTTTATTATTAGAGAAAAGAAGAGCCGAATTTGCAGCTTTGGGGTATTTTGACCAAGAGCGTAAAAAGAGTCTTCCTCTCTACCCTAAAACAGTTGGGGTTGTTACCAGCTCCACTGGAGCTGTGATTCAAGATATTATAAAAACACTCGATCGAAGAACTCAAGCTGTGAATGTCATACTCCTTCCTGCCATTGTCCAAGGAGAGCTCTCCCCTGCATCAATCAGTGCTCAAATTGAGTTTGCAAATAGGCATAATCTTGTAGATATTCTAATTGTTGGTCGAGGGGGTGGTTCATTAGAAGATCTTCTCTCATTTAGTGATCAACAAGTCATTGAGGCCATCGTCGCCTCAGATATCCCTATTATAAGTGCGGTAGGTCATGAAAGTGATTGGGCTTTAAGTGATTATGCCAGTGATGTACGTGCCTCAACTCCCACAGCTGCGGCAGAAATTGTAAGTGAGAGTTGGCTCACCCTTCAAAAGAATATTGGACAAGTGCGACAATCGTTACATCTGTTGATGCAGCACAAACTCTCGTTGTTACACGCCTCAGCGCGGTCAGTTAATATTGGAAGATTAGGTGAGTTACTTCAACAAAAAGTGGAATATACATCACTTTTTAGTGATGATCTACATCAACGATTACACCAGCGATTTGATACACTCTTACAACTAAGAAAACACTCTTATACCCTTTTATCATCTCTTTTAGAGAGTTTGTCTCCCTCTTGTGTTTTACAAAGAGGCTATGCAATAGTAACGAAGAATAAGCGTGTGATTAGTTCAAAACATGAAACAGAAGTAGATGATATTCTACAGATTCACCTCTCCGATGGAGAAATTGAAGTGACAGTTGATCACATTAAGGAGGATGAAAGTGAGCATTGAAAAACGGTTAAAGCGTTTAGAAGAGATTACCGAAGCTCTCAAAACCCCTACTACCGAATTACAAGAGGCTCTTACACTTTTTGAAGAGGGGGTAACTCTTTCCAAAGGGATAGAAAAAGAGCTCACCGATATTGAAAGGAAAGTAGAAGCTTTAGTACAAACCGATGATGACACAGTCGAATTAACACCATTTTAAAGGCAGCACGATGAACAAAATTATCTTTTTAATTCATACTGAAGACCGTAAAGGTCTCTTAACAAAAGTCAGTGGATACTTTTACTCAAACGGGTATAACATTCTCCACTCACAAACTCACTCAGATACCCGCTCAAATCACTACTATATGAGAATAGAGCTCGATTGTGCCGATTTACACACAACTCGTAAGGCATTTAAAGAGGAATTTGGTAACTTTGCCAAAGGGTTAGAACTCACCTGGGAGTGTTATTTCAG
>Ga0265293_10002021_pt1 | contig 42359 bp, 33 predicted proteins | sample Munlanlewell138R_FD_192505 | JGI IMG/M metagenome (GOLD analysis project Ga0265293, IMG submission 192505) | Leachate microbial communities from a municipal landfill in Southern Ontario, Canada - Leachate well 138R | ecosystem: Engineered > Solid waste > Landfill > Unclassified | place: Canada...
AAAGCAACCGTGGCTACAGCGGCGGCAAAAATACCCAAAGGCAAATTCATCACCCGATTGGCATAATCCAAGGCCGTTATGCTGCCCGGGGGCAGAGAAAAAGAAGCGAAATAACGATTCATGGCTAGATTAATTTGATTTACAGCAATCGCAAAGGTAACGGGCAGCACTGCCAAGGTTAGCCTTCTAACCTCGGGATGCTTTCGATTAAAGACCTTTTTTAAACCGAGGGGCAGCCTTTTGACCGCCGGCAGTTGAATTAGCAAAAACCCCAGAAAACCAGCCAAGGTGCCCAGTGCCAAACCATCTATTTTGTATTTCCCCCCTACCAACAACACCGCTAAAATAACCGTAATATTAGCAACGGAAGGAGCAAAAGCAGGGATGGCGAATATTTGATGGGTATTAAGTATCCCCGTTAACATTAAACCCAGTCCCATAAAAATAATGGAAGGAAACATTATTCTGGTCAAACGAACGGCTAAAGTCAATTCCTCTTGTCCAAAGCCTGGAGCCAACAGCTTTACCAGCCAGGGAGCAAGAAGTACCCCAATGACGGTTAATATGGTGAGAACAATTCCGGTGCCGTTAACCACTGTGGAGGCTACTAAGGTCCCTTCCTCTTGCTCACCTCTAACTAAATACCTGGTCAGCACCGGCACGATAACCGTTACAAAGGACATACCCAGGACGGCCTGCAAAGCATAGGGCAAGGTGTAGGCGACTAAGTAGGCATCCGTCACTCCACCGGCCCCAAACTCCATTGCAATAACCGCATCTCTTACAAAGCCCAACACTTTGCTGAGCATATTCAAAATTAAAATAACTATTGTAGCTCGCAGCAAACAATCTCAACCCTTCCAAGTAGTTTGGGGGTGATGTAGCAGTGGTCTAGCGGTTGTCTAGTAATGGTCTAGCGGTTGTCTAGTAGTTGTCTAGCGGTGGTCTAGCGGTTGTTTTGCATGTGATTCTTTTGGGTTTTTTTGCATGATTATATGCATGAGATTCTTCGCTATGCTCAGAATGACGTTTGAGTAGGTTACCTACATTGGTGTCATTGCGAGGAGCGTTAGCGACGTGGCAATCTAGACCCTAAGGCAGTGCATGCAAAGGTTCTTTCTACCTTCTACTTTCTACTTTCCACCTTCAGCTGACCCTAAAAAAACACCCAAAAATCTTTCAACTTCTACAATATCTTCAACAACCTTCCTTCTGCATCCCAATTGTATTCCAAGCCAAAGTACTCTTTAACGAAAGCCAGGGGCAAAATTGCCGTGTTGCCCAGCATTCTTGGAGGGGAAATGGTGATTGACTTACCGTTTATCATACCCTCCGCCTGGTCTATTTGCAGCAAAGCATGTTGATCTTCACTGATTAGTTCCAATTCCTTAGTTTCGGCCTTCCAATTAACCTTGGCCCCCACTAATCCCATAACTTCTCTTGCTCCTGCATACAGGATCCCATCTAAAACTATAGGGGGAGTGGCAAAAACATGTTCCTTGCCCTTGAGCAAAGTTTCAATCCCTTTTTCTGCCCGCCAAATTACGGAGCGGCCGCTAGTCAAGGTTATACTTAACAATATTTCTTCATTTTCCAAATCCGGTAGAGCCACCCACAAATCCTGCACGGGAACGGACCTCAGCACATCTAGCCACTGATTGACGGTTTCAACCTCTCCGGCTGTTACCTTTAATAAAACCGCCGCCCCCCGATCAGCAACTAAGGTGCTTCCATCGGCCTGCCGCTTGGCCCACACAGGGCGGTTAAGCTCACCCCGCTTCTGAGGCGAACCATAATTTCCGTAGCTCCAAACCACCTTGCCCTGGGGATTAACCTCCAACACCTTGCCGCCGTAAAAGCCCCGGTCAACAATTAAAGTGTTGCCGGAATCAAGCCTTTGGGCAAAATTAGGATAAAGCAGTTCTCGATACTGCCAAACTATCTTACCCGATCTATTTACCTCCATTACCTTGTCGCCGCCGACTATCAAAATATTTCCGCCGGCCAATTCGGTCGCCTGCCTGGGGCTATCGGCTCTACTAGACAATTCGTAGCTCCAAACTACTTCCTTATCCTTAGTGACTTCAATTACCCTCGGTTTCTGTGGGTTGCCGGGGGCACCGCTGTCGGCAATTAACAGGTTGCCGTTTTTTAGGTAATAGGCGCTATTGGCCTGAATGGGGCCATATTCCCAGATAATTTCCCCCTGATCATTCAATTCCAGCACCTTGGGATCCCGATAGCTGTTTTTGCTAACCAGCAAGGTGCCTGTTTCTGTGGGTGTTAAAAAGCCAAAATAGGCTTTTTCGTTAGCCACATTGGAATACTCCCAAACTACCCGCTGGGAAGTTGCAGCAGCAGCCTGGGAAAGAATCAACCCAAAAACCACAAAAACGGTTATTATTATTTGCCAAAATCTTCGCTTCATTGTGTTACCTCCCGGTGGTGATAGTAATAATTTTGTCCGGATCCCAATCAACCCGCGCACCGAAAATCTCCCCTACGAAACGCAGCGGCACCAAAAGGCGGTCATTTTCTACCAAGGCGGGCACATCCAGCTCCCGCTCCTGCCCATTAACCAACGCTTTTTTACTGCCCAAGGGTAATTGTAATTTCAGGTCCGCCCTGGTGGCGACTACGGTTTGGGTCTCTTGAATCCAGTCCACCTTGGCTCCCAAACCCTCCAACAAAGCACGTAAGGGCACTAAGGTGCGACCGTTTTGCACCTTGGGGGGCACATCGTAATAAATTCTTTTCTCATCCATAAAAACAGCAATGCCGGAACGTATCACAATGCCGTTAGCCACTACACGCTGACTGCCGCCGCTATATTGATTGATCACTTCTCCGTTAACCCAGGCGGTGGTGGAAGCACCACCATCCAGGCAAACAGCCCCCCTTGATCCTAAATCCAGCATCAAATAAATCAGCTCATCAAAAGTTACCCCCGAGCTTACATCAGGCTGCCTGCCGTCCACGGTAACCAACAGCATTTTACCATCAGCAGTTAGGCCCACAGCAGACCTGGGATGTCTGGATTCCGATGTGCCATAAAAGCCCTCCTGGGCATATTGAAAAACCGGACGTCCCCCCTCTACCAAAAGGGGACCCGCTGTTAACAAATGCTTTAACCCCTGCCAATAGGGGTCCTCTAAATAATTTTTAGGATTAAAATAGCCCAGTCGGATTGTTCCGTCCTCCAGCCAGCCTAAGGAAGTTCGAAACAAATCTTGTTCCGCCAATAATTCGCCGTCAATCAGCACGCTGCCGATAGGAGCATAAGGCGCAGTAGTATTATAATAACCGCCATTTATGGCAGCCACTCCGCCGGAACGGGCACCCATGGAGCTGACGCTTTCACGCTTACCATAATTGCCTTCCCGGGCTTCGACAGGCTTCACCGAAACCTCCGGATTTCTTAAATCCGCCTCTACGACCTGAATTTTAATCGGTTCCTCATCCGCCAGTAAACCAAGATATGTAAGCTGGCGAACTCCCTCCGCCACCACCTGCTCCTGCTCTAAAGTAAATACGGCTTTTGGTAAAATAATTTCCTCACCAAAAACCCGATCAGGCATACCTAAAGCCATAACCCCAAAAGCTAACACTATTCCCAACGATTTTTTTAACTTATGTATCAAAGTATTTTATCAGTCCCTTGCAGTTGTTTTAATCCTTAGACGACAAAAATGGCTGATCAGTTCCCGCCACTTCCAAAGCCAAACGAGCTGTGTCCCTGGCTTCCATTCGCATTCCGGAAAGGCTTTCCCTTAAACCTTCTAAAACTTCGTCCCTCTTTAACAGTATATGCCAAACTTCCTTCATTAATAGCTCCCCGTCCAAGGTCTCCACTCTACCTGCCAAGGGTTGGCCCAAAAGCTTCATAAAAGCATCCACCTTCGGGTCATAAGAGATACCGACCACAGGAATTTCCATCACGCTAGCCATAATTAAAGAGTGGAGCCGCATACCGATTAACAACTGAAGCCCACTTAAAGCACCCAGCATTTCCACCACTCCCAGTTGATCCCTAATGACCGTAGCTTGTTCTTTCATCAGGTTGGCTATTTCTCTGGAAGGAGCGATATCATCGGGAAAATGAAAGGGCAAAAACACCACCTGATAACCCTTCTTAACCAGCTCATCACCTACAAAAGCCAGTGCTTTTTTATATCCCTGATAATCCCGCCAGTCCCTGACGGAAATACCAATAACGGGGGAATCCTTCTCCCCGAGGACCAGCCCGTTTTTCTCCAAATACCTCAAGCCCTGTTTCCTTTCCATTTCCTGAGCATAAATCCCCAAGACCGCGTCGGCTTTGACTAAAATCTCCGGTTCAGCCACACCTATTTCCAACAGCAGCTCCTTGGAGGCAGCATCCCTGACCGTAATTAAATCAACTTTATTAAAAACCCATTTAAGCAGCCTTTTGCTTAGATTCCTGGTGACGGGGCCCACCCCCTGGTTATAGAAAAAAACTTTTTTTCTGAGTAATTTTGCTAATAACACTATTCCGGAGTAGTAGAATAGACTTTTTTGGCTGGTGATATCCTGAAAAAGACTTCCCCCGCCCAAAATTATTAAACTACCTTGGCTGATGGTTTTAACAACCTCTTTCAGTCTAAAACGATTGGCCGCCTGCACACCATAAACCTTAGAGGTTTTTTCCGGCTCATTGGACAACACCGTGATTTTCAAATCCCCCCGCATCGAGCGAAGAGTCCTCAACATGCTGTACAGAACAGCCTCATCTCCAATATTATTAAAGCCGTAATAGCCAACTATCACTAATTTAGAGTCCATCCTCCACCCGCTCCTTCAATTTTACAGCCCATTGATAAGCAAAAATAACCGCAACTCCCAAAAGGGCACCCAGCCACAAACCGTTAACCGATCTAAAAACGGAAATCAACAAAGGCGTATGCAAATGAGCAAAGGTATTGACCAAGGAAACTTGTCCAATGGCACCCAACACCAATAGGGGTAAGTATTTATGTTGGTAACCCAGATAAAAAACCAGCATCAGCAACGGGTGCCCGATTAAGAACTCCTTCGTACGCGGACGCACCACTAGCAGTTTATCCAGCAGATTTCTCAACTCCAGCTCCAAACCGCTGACTGCCGCCGACTCATTCCCTGTTCTGGAAACATAGATTAAAAGACCCAGGGCTAACACCACTCCTAAAAAGGCCCAGCCAACAGAAATCTTGCTATTCCAAAGTCTGGTCAAAGTGTAGGGCCAATTTTCCCTTTCCTGCCATAAAAAACAAAAAACCACCACTAAAATTAAGGGCAAAACATGAGCTACCTTAACACCCCTAAATTCCTGCAGCTTTAGCATAAAACTAGTATCCGTCAGTAGGCCGATCATTAAAACCGCGCCAATTAGAGAGAAGACCGAGGTCTTCAGCAGGAGTTTTAGACTGCCTACCAGACTTTTTCCCCCCGTCCTTAAATTATTAATCAAAGCCAGGCTAGGGAAAATTACCACTGCTCCCAAGGCCATTCCCGTTCGGCCAAAATTAGTAAAGCCACCTATTAACATTCCCAACCAAATCAATAAAGCCGCCCCTCCCAGAATCCAGCTAAGGCGGGCACTTAGGAACTTTTCCAGTAGAAGAACCGCCCCCGCCAAAACACCGGCTCCCAGAAAAAACAACTTAATTCTGGAAGTGGGCAAGCTTTGAAACGGCTCGGCTTTGCCAAAGGTAAACCCTTCCTTCTCTAGTTTGTCTCTTAAATCCTGCAAAAATTTTAAATTATACTCCGCCCAATTCCCCGCTGTGGCAGGAGAAAAGAACCTAATCAATAAAATTCTGTTATTTCTTTCCGCAGCAGCTAAGGAAAAACGATCAATAGCCTTTTGGGGAGTCAACTTGGCCATTTCGCCTTCGCTAATGGCATGGAGCCGCACCGCCCTTTTATTTAAATTTTGCACCAATTGAGCCAGACCCTGCTGGGGCATAAACTCGATAATGCCTAAGGGGATCTCGCTGTCATTGAGTTCCAACAAGATGGTCTCCAATGAACCGGGATAACCGGGTAAAACCCGATCGTTAAAAAGAAGTGCAGTTAAGCCCTCTGTTTCAATGGCACTTTTAAAAACCGTCGAAACCCCTGCCGAAGTAGCTTGGGGCCAGCTTTGAAGCTGAAGCAAGATGTTTAACCCCGCCTCCCTTGCCGCTTGGATGCCAGCTTGATCAAAACCCAGACCTAGGTTTTTTAGCTCTCCCGGACCAAGGCCGGAGGATATTATATAGAGATCTCCTATTTCCAAAAACTCCGCCTGAGGAGCTTTTGCCTTTAATTGTTCCCATATTCTTTGGCCCTTGCCTTCGTTGTCAGTCACTAAATAGGTCTTGCTTCTGTCTATGCTGTCAGCCCTTTCTGGGGCAATAACTCCTTCTGCCAATAATTCTCCACCCGAGCGAATCCAAACATCACCTTCAGCTAACTCCGGGTTGGACTCCTCTTTAAAAAGGATTCCTGTGGCCCCCCTTTCTGCTAGCTTATCCATCATCCCGGCAACTGTTAAGCCCGACCAGCGGGAAATCCTTTTTACTTCACCGTATTCTACAGCCAACTCAAGCTGTTTATTACTGCGTTCAACTTTGATCCTACCCAAGCTTAAATCCAGGGAGATAAAAATACCCAAGGCTATCAAAACAGTTAATAAAATTCCCAGCGGCTTATTTTTCATCACATTCTTCCTTCCCTTGAAAGCTGAAAGCTGAAAGGCTTTGGGGTATTTCTTTGGGGTCCGTGGAAAGTAGAAGGCAGAAAGAACCTTTGCATGCACTGCCTTAGGGTCTAAATTGCCACGTCGCTAACGCTCCTCGCAATGACACCAATGTAGGTAACCTACTCAAATGTCATTCTGAGCATAGCGAAGAATCTCATGCAAAGCAACTGCTTGCCATCGCTAGACCACTACCAAACACCCGCCCAACGATTACCTACCAAAGCCCCCCGGGGCCCTTAGTTTTACCCCCTGCCTTATTTTATCAGAAACAATCCTACCCATGCAAGAAAGTTCCAAGACCAAAAGGGACGATGGCAATTAAAAGCCATCGTCTAGGACTCAACATTTAAATTGTATTTTCCATCGGTGGGCACCACTATTAAGGTAGTTTGACCTTTTTTAACTTGATACAGCTGTCCATTAATTGTAATAATACCCGTAATCGGCTTAAAATTATCTTTATCCCTGACATGAAGGGTGACATAATTGGGTTGACCAGGCAACAACTCCTTCGGCACCACACTCACCAGGTAAGGAAATCTCGTTTTGCCGTCCTGTTGCTGATCCACCCCAAAGGCTTGAGCAATCAGGCGGTAGCGAGAGTATTCCCGGCCATAATTAGATAAAGAGGCGGAGCTGTAAACTATAACCTCCCAAACCCCTGCTTCCGGCCGCTCAATGATTAAATTGGACCATTCCTGGCTTTTTATCCCGTTGGGTGTCAAACCCGTCCAGTCACTCATCCCATAGGGGGAGCCATCCGGTTTATTTACATGAAAGCGCACCCTGCCCTGATAGGAACCATCGGAAGCCTTTCCTGCCGCTAAAGATAACTGCAAGGCTTCAGCACCCTCCGGCACCTTCAAAAAATAGCGTTCGTATTGCCCTGCCGCCAAATCTCGGCTGAACTCCTGTCTGTAAATATTCAGCTCGTGAAGCAAATAAGGCTTGATAACAGTGGTCATTAGGCGGATATCCGGTGTCTGGGAGATCAGAAACTTGCCCTCCAGCCAGCCAGTGTAAATGCCCGGTTCCTCGGGCAGTACATATTCCACCGGTAGCTCCCTTTGTTTGCCGGCAGGAATAGTGGTCATCTTAAACAGGGGTTTTAGCCAATCGGCAGAAGAATTCCAAAAAAGCAGCTTATCCTCCTGCCCCTGATTAACCAGATAAAAGGGCACATCCCCGGGCATTATCTCCCTGGAAAATAGCCCCTCACCGTAACCCAGGCGCCTGTTATAGGCATAACCCCTCAAAGGATAAATGGGCTGCTGTCTTTGCAGTTGCCTCCAGGTGCGACCGGCATCAAAGGTACCATAGCCGATTTCTGCGCTGCTAATCCCCGGCAAAGTCCCCCCGCTATTAGACAGGGCCTGCAACAGATTCTTAGCGTTTAGCTCTATACCGGCATTCCTGCTGCTCTGCCGTAATAGGGCCACCGCCCCTGCCACGTGGGGGGCCGCAATACTGGTGCCTTCCCCCAGGCGGTAGCCATTCCCTGACGCCAAGGGCCAAAGAGAAACAGCGCTGCCGGGAGCCACGATAACGGGTACCATCAATCCGTCCTGTCTCGGCCCTGCTGAGCTGAAGTACCAGGGGGTAGGAGATTTCACTTCGTAGCCGTAGTCATTTTTCCACATCTCCGGGGTTATGTAGGCACCAATGCTAATGGCGCTCTTGGCATTGCCCGGGGTAGCCAAGGTACCGATTCCCGGACCTTCATTGCCTGCAGCAATGGTGAAAATAATACCTTCCTCAGATAAGTCATCCACCAGCTTAGTCAAGGTATTATTGCCGGAGGATTCGTCCCGATAATAGCCCAAGCTGAGGTTGATAATACCTGCGCCCTCCGCTGCCGCCCAGCGAATCCCTTCCGCCAGCTGCTCCCACTCCGCGGTGCCGTCCTCGTTTAAAACCTTAGCAATTAAAAGTTGGGCATTAGGGGCAACCCCCTGAATTTTACCATTGGCACCTGCCACCCCGGCAACTTGGGTTCCATGCCCCAACTGATCGTAACCGAGCCAAACCTGATCCCCCGAAGGGGAAAAGTGGCTGACTATTAAATTAAATCGGTTCTGATAAGGGCCTGTAAAGGTAAGGTGTTCCTTGTTTTTAGAAAAAACCTTGATAATCGCTTCCTCGGTTAAATCGCCTTTTGCCAGAGTATCAATCACCAGGGCATCATAAACACCGGCCTTTTCGGTATCCGCCGCCACCACTAAAAACCGGTCCTCCAACTTACCGTTTAAATTAAAATCTACCTTTTGCTCCTCTTCACTTAGAAAGCCGTAACGCAATACACCGCTGACGGACTTCAAAGCAGGCAAGCGATAGCTTTCGTTTTCGAATCTTAAAATATTGGTGCCCGCAGAAATTTGCCCCGTTAAAGCAACCTTGCCTTCATCGGTAAAATTGTGCCAAGCCAATATTTTGTCCTCTCCGCCTTGAACCCACTGTAAATCAGGATGACCGGGATCGGCACCGCTATCAATAATAGCAATCACCTGGCCCTCCCCGGTGGCTCCTGTTTCCCGCCTCAAGGTAGGAATGCCCATAGCCTCTTTGCTGATTTCCAAACTGGCCGCCGGGTCCGGATTGCTTGTCGCTAGACTGAAATCGTCTTCTAAACGCTCCTCCATATAAACCAGCTTTTTGGTTCCTGTTTCAGCTACATCCCTTTGCTCTTTATAGTTAACTGATAGAGAAACGGGGTTTTCCATTGTCAGGGTAAAAAACTTGACAAAAACTATCTTCCCCTCTTGGTCAAAAGCCAAATAAGCGGTAGCCGGCAACCTGACTACTGCCCGCCGGAGGTTTTCTATCTTTTGCTCGCCATAAAAAACCGCCTTTGAATCCAAAGGTAAGGTCTTGCTGATTCCATCCAGCTCGACTACCAACTCCTGCTCCTTGATTTCCAGCACATTACCGTACAAATGGTATTTGCTTCCCCGTTCCCCTAACAAGCGGTTGATAAAGACCACCGCCTGGGCTCTGGTCACAAATTCATCTGCTCTAAAGGTCTGATCGGAGAAGCCTTCCACTAAACCCATTTTAGCGGCTAATAAAATATCATCTGCTGCCCATTCCGGCAGTTCATCCTTAAAATCAAGCTCAAACCGCTGCTGCCCCGTGTAATTGAGAGTTCTTAAAAGCATTACCACCATCTCTGCCCTGGTGACCATTTGCTCGGGTCTGAAGCTGCCATCCTTGTAGCCCGTAACTATTCCCAATTCCCAGGCCAATTGTATGTAGCCCCTGGCCCAATGATCCAAAGGAACATCCCTGAATAAGCTGGAGCTGCCTTCCAAGGACCAAGACTGATCATCCATATTGAGGGCAGAGACCAAAAGCCTAACCAGCTCTGACCTGCTAATCCCCTGATCAGCCTTAAAAGTGTTGTCCGGATAGCCGCCAATTATACCCACGGCAGTTAATAGCTCTATATCCTCTAAAGCCCAGTGTTCTTTTAAATCGGTAAAAGCAAAAGCAGGAAGGGAGGTGCTTAAGAAAAGACAAAGAATCAGTAGACCGCCAATCAATTTTTTTGTCCTTATCCCCATCAAGATCCCCTCTTTCCCACTGACAACCTGTTAAATCTTGCTAAAACTAAACTCATCCATATTTAGACGCAAATATTTATATTTAGTTCCACAGTTTTCAACTTTTCAGTCCGGACCAAAGAATATCCACCACTCCGTTAATCAGTTCATCCCCATCATAAACCGAGGGGGAGAGGACTAAATCCATCCCCATATTCCAGAGGGCACCGGAAATAACCCGCGCAGCCAGCTGACAATCTACCGGCCGGATTTCTCCCCGGCTCGACCCTTCTTCCAATATTGCCGCCACATAGCTAATCCTTTCCTGCTCTTTTTTCACCATAATCGGTTCCAAATCCTCTGTTATCTGCCGATGCTCATACAAAACCACCCTGGCTATATCCCTATGCTCCAAAAAGAACCAAAAGTGCAGACTGGTCATTAAATGCAATTTCTCTTTCAGCTTCAAGTTCCCTGCCACCTTACTAGGAAACAAACCAAAATAGTATTCGATGGCTGCTGCCAATAGCTCCTTTAAAACATCCTTTTTGCTGGGGAAGTATTCATAAACCGTCCCCTTACCCACCCCGGCAAAATTGGCAATTTCCCCCACAGTGGTGTGATGAAAGCCCTTTTCAGCAAAAAGTTTGGTCGCCGCATCTAATATTTGCTTCTTTCTATCAGTTCCTTCAAACATCAGACACCAGCCCCATCCATCCCTGCTCCCCCGGCAGCACCGGGGAAGATTCCGTAGCGGATTTGAGTTTTAGCCAGATTATAATTGTAGAGCATTGCTAAACACTGGGTTTCAGTTTCGCTTAGCTGGTCATTGGCCATTTCCATCTCCAAGCGTGTCCCCAGGCCTGCTTCATAGCGGAGGGCGGCTAAACGCGCATTTTCCTTGGCATAGTCCACACTTTCCTCCAATAAACCGTAGGCTTTCTCCGCAGTTTTGAGATTTAAAAACGCCTGCCGCACATTAACCTCTAAATTCTTTTTGGCCTTCAGGTAGTTTAAATAGGCATCATCTCTTTCCAATTTGGACTTTTGGTAGGTCCACACATTGGGAGAGTAAATTTTTGCCACCTGGTCCAGGTCAACCTGAGCCACTAAAAATCCTTCTCTATAAGCCATTACGGCTAAATCAGTCTTCATTCTTTCTTCCAGATAGGCGTTTTCATCTATTTCTTCCGCGGGTTCATAAGTAAATTGGTCTGTTAACACATACCGGTTGTTTATCTCCTCCCCCAAGGCCTGGGCCAAGGACATCATGGCGGTAGCCAGTTTGTTTTCCGCCGACAACAATTGCACCTCCGCGTTAGTCAAGCCCACTTGGGCACCCATCACATCACTTTTAGCCACCAGGCCCACACCATAGCTGATTTCCGCCAAACGCAGTTGCTCCCCGGCTCTTTCCAAACTACCCTTTTTATTAGCCAGTTCCCCTTGAGCTTTTAAAACATCGTAGTAGGCATTTTCTACAGTCAAGCGTAAGACCTTGTCAGCAAAATCCGCACCCATTTTGGAAATGGTGACATTCATTTGAGCTGCTCTGGGACCTACATGGATACCCCTGGCCAAATCCAAACTGCTGGGCTGCATGGAGGCCATAATACCCATCAAGGCATCATTAATGGTCTTTTCAATTTCACCAATATCCCCTTCGGGAGGCCATTCCCAGCCGATAGGCCACCAGGATGGGGGTTCATCAGGATAATCCCCCGGCGTATCACCCCCAAAACCGATATCACCTTGATTTTCCTCCGCCTCCCTAGCTTGCTCCGCCCTATCCTTAGCCTCCTCCAAGGAAACCTTAGCCTTGGCAACGGCTATTTGGTTCAAGGCCATCTCAAAATTGTTCTTTAAAGCAATTTCTATGGCTTGCTCCAAACTCAATTCCTTTACCACAGGCTCGGGAGTTTCTACATCTTCTCCCTCTTCACCTTCCTTCACCTGCTTTTCCCCGGTAAGCTCCCCGGGGGGAATGGGCTTTCCTGTTCCGTGAACATATAGGTCCTCAGGCCTTTCACCAAGAGCAAAAGCCGGGTTGCCCCCGAAAAATAAACTGAGGGTAAATATAAGCAGTACTGATAACATTATAGGCCTTTTTGACATTGGGTTCTTTCCTCCCTTTATTTTAGTTTTGTTGTTGTTGTTTTCGATTGTGCGTGGGTTGTTAGTAACATATTGTATTGCTGTACTTCTCGCGGTGACCTACAGACGAGATTGCCCCGTCGCTGCGCCCCTCGCAATGACATTGATGTGGGTTTCCTGCTTCCTGCCTCCGGCCTCTAGCCTCTTGAACGCCCCGTCGCTGCGCTCCTTGCAATGACATCGAAGTGGGGTTTTAGGCTTTGCGCTTTTAGCTTTTAGCCTTCAGCTTTTTAGCCTTCAATTTTTCAGCCCAATCCTCAAAAATACTGTAAATCACCGGTACCAAGATCAAGGTTAAAAAGGTAGAGGTAGTCAAGCCCCCCACAATAACCGAAGCCAGAGGACCCCCTGCCTCGCTGCCCTCGCCGGAAGCAAACATCAACGGTAGCATGGCTAAAATAGTAGTTAAAGCAGTCATCAAAATAGGACGCAGTCTGGTTTTACCTCCCTCAATAATGGCCTTCGTTGTTTCCATTCCCCTGCTGCGCAAAATATTAATATAATCCACCAGCACGATTCCGTTATTAACTACAATTCCCGCCAGCATTACGATTCCGATAAAGGAGATCACATTCAGAGTGCTCCCGGTCAAAACTAATCCCAGCACAACGCCGATTATAGTTACCGGCATGGAAAACATAATGATAAATGGATGCAAAAGGGATTCAAACTGAGCCGCCATAATCATATACACCAGGAAAATAGCCATAATCAAAGTGTTGGTTAAACTGCCGAAGGCCTTATTCATTTCTTCCGCTGCACCGGTCAGACTCACCCTGTACCCATCCGGCAGACTGAGCTGCTTATCCAATAAAGCCTGAATATCCTTAATGGCACTATTTAAATCCCGATCCACCAGTTGAGAGCTGATAGATACATAACGAACCTGATCCTTACGGGAAATATCCGTAGGACCTTGCACCATTTCAAAATCCGCCACTTCATTTAAAGCCACTTTAAAGCCCAAGGGTGTTAACATCTCAATACTTTTTAAATCAGAAACAGTCATCCTGCTATCCTTAGGAAAAATAACCTTCACATCTACTTCTTCACCGGCATCCCTAAACCTGGTAACCGTTTGACCCTGCATGGCAGTCCTGATGGTAGAAACAATTTGTGCTTGGGAAAGCCCGTAACTGGCCGCCTTATCCCGGTTGACAAGAATTAATAATTCAGGCCGGCCGGATTCCCCGGTAATCTCTACCTCCCTGGTACCTTCAACACTGACTACCAATTCCTTTACCTGGGCCGCTATTTCTCTTAAAACCTCCAGGTCATCACCTTCGACCCGCACCAATAGCCCGGACATGGAAAAACCCATACTACCCACAGCATCCCCGGCAGATACGTTGATCTCGGCACCGGCAATGTCGTTGGTTTTTAAGCGGATTTCATCTGCTACATCCCAGGCCTTTCTTTTTCTATCCTTCAGCCCGGTCATCATAATATCAATATCGGCCATTCTGGTTGAACCGCCTCCCATGGCACTTGTTAATCCGCCCCCGCCTGAACCGATACTGGTGAAGACCGTTTCTATTTCTGGAATATCAGCTAAAATTGCCTCTACCCTTTGGGCCACCTTTTCTGTTTCTTCCAACTTTGAGCCATGAGGTAGAGCAATGCTGATTTGGGCTGAACCCTCATCCATAGCGGGAATAAACTCCGCTCCCACCAAGTAGGCAATGCCGGCACTGACTAAAACCAAAAAGCCAACCAGCAAAACCACCCTTCCCCTCTTTTTGAGGGATAGCACCAATAATTTTTCGTAACTGTCATCAATTTTCTGCAGCAGTTGACCCCATTTGGCCATTAGCCAATATCTTTTGGAGCTCTTATCCAGCTTTGCTCCGTTGGAAACCCCATTGCTGTCCACCGGGATTATTTTAAGCAATTTGGACGATAGCATAGGAACCAAGGTCAAAGCCACCAGCAAAGAGGCAGCCAAGGAAAAAGAAACCGTTAGGGCCAGCTCTCTAAATAACTGGGAACCTATTCCATCCACAAAGACGATGGGGAAAAATACCGCAATGGTAGTTAAAGTAGAAGCAGTAATGGCGGAGGTAACCTCGTTTGCCCCGGCTATGGCCGCTTCCTTATTTTCTATACCCAACTCCCGATGACGGAAAATATTTTCTAAAATAACAATCGAATTGTCTACCATCATACCCACCCCCAAGGCTAATCCGCCTAGGGACATGAGGTTTAAACTGATGCCACCAAAATAAACCATAGTAAATGTGGCAATAATGGAAATTGGCATGGAAATGGCAATTACCAAAGTAGTCCGGAAATTGCGCAAAAATAAGTATAGAATCAGCAGGGCCAACAAAGCACCTTGAAGCATGCTAATAGTCATGTTTTTAATAGTCCACTCAATATAATCCGCCTGATCCCACAGGGTCGTCAAATTAACCTTGCCGAACAATTCAGCCTGCAGCTCTTTTGCCGCTTCCCTTATTTCCTTGGACACCTTCACCGTATTGGCATCCGTCTGCTTTCTAATATCCAAACCGATACTGTCCAAACCGTTTAATCTGCTTATTTTATCTGTTTCTTGAAAGCCGTCTACAACCCGGCCCAAATCCTTTAAGCGAACGGTGGTACCCAAGGGAGTCATTAAGGAAACATTGGACAACTCCTCTAGGTTTTGATATTCCCCTCGGATTTGCAGCAAAATTTCTTGACCGCCCATATCGGCTACACCGCCGGAAAGATTGAGATTATCCCCCTGAAAGGCTTGCAGGAGCTGGGGCAAGGTTAATCCATAATAACTGAGTTTTGCCGGGTCTACCTCTATTCTAATTTCCCTTGTCTCACCCCCGGACAGGGTGATGGAAGCGACCCCCTCAATTCTTTCAAAACGAGGAATCACCTTGTCTTCCAAAATAGTTTTTAAATCCTTTAAGGGCAGATCCCCGGTAGCCACCAACTGCATAATGGGCAGCACATTGGGGTCCATTTTAATCACCAGCGGATTTTTGGCCTCTGCCGGCAAATAGCCCTTCATTAAATCAATCTGTTCTTTTAAATCAATGGTAGCCTGGTTCATATCCACTCCCCAGCCAAATTCCACCAATACAATTGAAGAACCCACCGAAGAATGGGATTCCATCCCCTTAAGGCCCCTGACGGAGCCCACCATCTGCTCCAGGGGTCTTGAAATCAGGTTTTCTACTTCACCGGGTCCGGCACCGGGATATTCCGTATAAACTACCGCGATGGGAAATTTCAGCTCAGGAAAAAGATCTATGGATAAGTTTGTAAAGGATACGAAGCCCAACATCAGGATGATTAAAATCAGCATGGTAATCCCAATGGGGCGATTAACTGAAAGCTTCGGTAAACTCATTATTTGCCTCCTTGGGAAACCACTTTAACAGAACTTCCATCCTGCAATAATGTTTGGCCTTGAATCACAATTTGATCACCGGGCTTTACTTCGCCGGAAATAGCCGCCATAGTGTTATCTTGCAGTAAAATCTCCACCGGACATTCCCGGGCTTGTTCCCCTTCCACTAAGTAGATATTTTGGCGATTCCCTTTAGTAACAATACTCTGCAAGGGCACCACAATGCTGTCTTCAATACCATCCAGAACAAAACCCACCTGGGCGGTCATCCCGCTTCTTAGGCTCCCGTTCTCATTAGGTAGCTTTGCCTTCATTTTATAGCCCCTCGTTCTGGGGTCTGCCACCGGTGCCACTTCAATAACTGTCCCTACAAAGGGAGTCTTTCCCATAGCACTAATATAGATCTCCACTTCATCACCAATAGCAAGCTTATTTACCTGGGACTCTGTCAGATTAAAAATTCCCAGCATGGGATCCAGTTGAGCCACCGAAGCAATAGGCATGCCAGGCCCCACCATATGGCCCACTTCATTTTCTAACATTGTAACGGTCCCGGTAATCGGAGCCCTAATGGCCGCATTATCCAATTGAGCTTTGACCGCATCATATGCCGCCTGAGCTTGTTTAACCTGGGCTTTAACGGTTTCCAACTGTAAAGGAGCGTTCCTAGCGTTATCCAATTGGGCCTTGGCTACATCCAATTGGGCTTTTGCCCCCTCAAACTGCTGTTTGGAAATGCCACCCTCCAAAAAAAGCTGTTCCAAACTCTCATAGGTAGTTTTGGCGTTTTCATAATTAACCTCTGCCATTTTAAGGTTGGCAGGTATTTGAGCCTCTGCATTGGTATAACCGGTTTTTGCAGCCTCCAAGGCCGCCTCTGCCTGCCTTAACTGTGCAATTATGTCCGTAGTTTCTAGCTGAATTAAAAGGTCTCCCTCCCGGACCGATTGGCCCACCTGAACAGCTATTTGTTCTATCTTTCCGCCTAGTTTTGGTATAAGGGGCACATCCGCCACGGGGGTTAAACTACCTGTAACCAAATCCTTAATAAAAACGGAGCCCAACTCCACTTTTTGGACCTCAACTGGCAGAGATCTCACCCCTTGATTTTCTTCCCCACTGCTTCCACAGCCCCCCAAGGCTAAAGCAAATGCCAGGATTGCTATTAATATCAAACTATTTTTAAACTTCATTTATTTCCATCCTTTCTGCTTTTCATCTCCCTTTGTTCAAAACTGACCGGTCGGTCAGTTACACAATTGCATTATATCATTCATCAGTAGACCTTTGTCAATCTATTTTTTACAAGAAAACAACATAAAAAAGAACAGCTCTCCGTCTGTTCTTTTCCGCTTGATAATGTATTTTGCGCCCGCCTTCCAACCGCAGCTTACAGGATGAGTAGCGTCCGCTTTCGGGCGGGGCTAAACCCCGCCCTTATATGTGGGGAGGATCTCCCCTTATTCTGCCGCACTAATTACTACCACCGTTTCTGCCGCAAAAGTGTAGCCCTCAGTCTTACCTAAAACAAAAATTACATCCCCTACCGCCAAATCCTGCAAACGGATATCATTGCCGAATTTAATGAACCTGGTATAGCGGTCAGTGTAGACTCCCACTCCCTGAGCATTACCCCCGATAATTTCCAAACTGATAACTTGGGAATCCCGGGTAACTCTGTCTACAACCCCAATCAAGTAATCCTTCACCATTCTATTTTCGGCTTGCAAACTGACAATACTTTCCCCTTCAACCCTAATGGAAACATAATCATCAATACGAAGATCCGTAACGGCAATATTATCCCGCTCTTTTCTTAGCTTAGCATCCGGGGCAACTTCAAACTGCCACTCCTGGCCGCTGCTATCCATAATTGTTAAAAGGGGTGTTCTGGATAATGTGATAGAAACTATCCTGCCTTCCGTATCCATAATCAGTTTTTCTGCATAGATTGATACGGCTCGGTTATTTTTAAGATCAATTTCAAGCACATCCCCTTTTCTCAGGTCTCGTAAAGCGGCAACTCTGCGATCCCTGCGGACAGTTGCATTCTCCGCTACCTCAAAAGATTGCTCCTCCCAAACGCCCTTTGCCACTTCCACTCTCAGGACTATTACTTCCTTGGGGAAAAAATCCAACCTTATAAAATTACCTTTAACTTCATCTACAAAACTGCTGGCCCATAATCTGGTTATTTCCGTACCCACCACCATAGCCCTGACCTGTTGCCCGATAGCCAGGTCCTGACCGTCCGATACCCTACCATCCATCTCTATTCTAACCTGATTGTTTAAAGAATAGGTGACCGGGCTGCTTCCCTCATCCTGAATAGTAATACTGGGGAAGAAACCAAAGGTAACAGCTCGAATTTCTCCTCTGACCTCTCTTTCGGCGTTTTCGCCGTCAAGTTCCACTATATCATTGCCTTCCACCACTAAGGTAACCTTTTGCCCCGGCAAAACATCGGTTACTTGAGCAGCCAAGCCGTCCACCGTTATTTTGGCATTAGATTTTAAACTGTAATTTGTTAGGCCCAAACTGGTGTTTACAGTGAACACAACAGGAGAACCCAACATTATTTTATCAATCGTGCCCGTTACCGTTCTTCGGTCATAAGTAAATTTATCTGCCGGTATCACTTCCAAGTAGACCACCTGCCCCTGGGCATTCTTAATGGCCTCCAGCTTATCTCCCTTTACCAACCCGGAGATCCCAACCCTGTTATTATCTTTAAAAATATCCGCCTTGGCATCTAAAACCAAGGTGATGATTTGCTCATCTGCATCCTTCACTAAGACAGAACTGCTGGAAGGACTGAAAACCTCGCCCTTAATTGTGTTTGCTGTGACCCTTTTTAACTTGTTATCTATTCTGGTCAGCATCGTTGCCATCTCTGCCCTAGTTACCTCATTGGCGGGCTTAAACCTATTTTCCACATCTCCTACCATAATGCCTTCCTTATTAACATAGGAGATAAAAGGAGCGGCATAAGGTGCCAAGTCATTTATTTCCTTTGCATCAACAAAGGTCAAGACACTGCCGGTTCCGCCTTCAAAGCCCATTGCCCTAGCAATAAAAACTGCAATCTCATGTCTTTTAATTGACTCTTTCGGACGAAAATCAAATATATCCGTTGTAGACAAAATCTTTTTGTTGATTGCTAAGGTTATTATCGGTCTAAAATCCTGAGTAACCGACTGGGGATTAGAAAAATTAGCAGGAAGTGTCAGGCCGGTTGCTTCACCGGTCAGGCCCATGGCTCTGATCAACATCACAATGGCTTGTTCCCTGTTGATATTCTCATTAGGACGATATTCCTCCCCATAGCCGGCAACTATGCCCTTAGCATACATTCTGCTGACATCCTTATCCGCCCAGTGGCCATCCATATCCTTAAAAGGCGTTGCCCCGGCCGATGATGCCAGACCTAGCAAAAAAACAGTGACAATAGCTAGTACAATTGTCTTTTTACCCTTTATTCGCAATTTTCTTCCCCCTTTTTTTAATGGCGTAAAGCCGAAAGCTAAAAGCCTTCTACTTTTTACTTCTTAATGATGGTAACTGTGTTGGTTGATTCGTCATATTCCAGCTCTGCCTCAAGCAGCTCGGCCAAAGCCCTTGCCGATAAATACATTCGTTCATTATTGATGACAGGTGCTGTTGATAATGGTTGCACTTGTCCATTAAAAGAGACTTCCTTCACCCCCGGAGTCAGCAAAATTATCCTTTCCTCATTTGACGCCCTCACCTGGTTTTTTGTTTCATCCCAGTAAATATTTAAGCTAAAAATTTCACCCACGGAGCGAATGGGCATCATAAAATGCCCGCCTTCATAAAATGGTGCCGGGTCTAAGGCTACCTGTTCACCATTCCAGAAAACACCCTGAGGACTCAATTGAAAGACACCGGCATATTTAGCCGGCATTTTGGCTAATTCCTCTTTCAAAAAAGCCAAAGCCCCTGCCAATTGCTGATCCTTAGCTTCAACTATTTTATCCGGAACCAAACCCACCCCGTTTAAATCGTATTCACTGGGGGTTAAATAACGGGCTGTTGTCAACTTAACCGCACCACCGTCGGAAAGGGGAAAAAGAGTCTGAACCGAAGCCTTGCCAAAGGTAGTATTGCCAACCAACCAGCCTGCCCCGCTATCCCTAATGATACCTGCCACAATTTCCGAGGCACTGGCACTGTCCTCATCCACCAAAACTACTGTCGGCAAACCAATGGCCACTGTCAAGGATTGGTAAGTAGTCTTATCACCGTCCCCATCTACCACATGTAACAAAGGATCCCCAATGCCAACGAAAAGGGAACCGATATCTAAAGCAGCAGTTAAATAACCACCGCCATTTTGTCTTAAATCAAACACCAAACCCTTGGCACCGTTGAATTTTAAATCAAAAAGCATTTGCCTGAACTCCGCCCCGCTGGTGGGGGTAAAATTTGACAAGGAAATATACCCGATTCCCGGCTCCAACATTTGCGATTCTAGAACTTCAAGATGAATATTTGCCCTAGTCATACTAAAAAGCAAAACCTCATCATGGCCCTCTCTTAAAAACCCGATCAAGACCGTTGTACCTGCCGGCCCCCTGATTAAATTAACAATCTCATCCTGACTAAGACCCTTCATGGATTCGCCATCAATTGAATAAACCAAATCCCCGGGTTTAACTCCTGCTCTTTCCGCAGGGGTGTTAGGGAAAACCACAGTTACCTCTAAATAATCTCCCTTCAAAACCAGCTGCATGCCTACGCCGGCATACTCTTGGGAGGAAGCAATTTTAAAATCCTCAAACTCCTTAGGACTCATATAAGTACTATGTAGGTCCCCCAGCTCGACAAATAGTTTTTCCACAGTGTCGGCGTCCAGAACCTGCTCACTGAATTCTCCGGCATAATTCTCTCTGATCAATTCCTTGATTTCTTCCAAGGGGACTGCCTGATCGGCATAAACTAAGGCCCCGGGAATGATGGATAGAAAAAGGATCAAAAGAAATAATGTTTTCAGAACTTTGTTTCTACGTTTGATCATTGTTAAATCCCCCTCTTTCCTTACCCATCAAATATTCTCCTCCCAAGACCAAATTCCTTTAATAAAATCCACGAAATCTGCTAACTGGATTCTTTTCCCGAATCATTGCCCATGCATGTCCGTCGGAAGGCCAACCATACCCCACCGGAAAACCCGGAGCACTTTGATATAGTTGATGTCTTCTATGATAATCTCCCAATAATTGTTCAGCTTCTGCAATTCTTTTTCTGAATGTTGCTTGAGAGGTTAGAACGTCTAAGTAGCTTTGATTATGAAACAAAATTCTGGTGCGATAACCGGCCCGGGGGGAGTCCTCCCAACCAGCCATTTGGGATAAAACTACATAGCCCATGCTGCCGGCATCCTTCATAGGCGGCTCCCTTCTCTTAACCGGGAGCAGCACCAATTCCGACATAATTACCAAGGGAACTTCCCTTGAACAATGCAAAACCTTTCTGCCCCTGGCCTTGACCAAGGCTAGGTCCAAGGCAAAGTTTTTGGCCAAATGAGTCAAAACTGTTTTTGTTTTACGGGTGTCTACTACCCCCTCAGAGTATTGCAGCATCACCCCGGTATAATTTCCTCCGTCTTCTGCTAAAAAGGGATATAGGGCCAGTAGATTTGGCCAATTTTGCTCCCAATCAATTTTTTTAGTTGTTTCCATTTTTGCACCTCCTTTAATTAGCTAAATTATACCCAAACACATGTTCGATGTCAATTGATAAAGCTGAAAGCTTTCGGCTTTTGTCCAGCAATAGTCAAACCATTGCCGGACTATATTACCTTTTTAGGCTCTCTCCCAAAGCTACTATGGCAATGGTTAGATCATCTATTTTTTTCTCCACCCGGACCAAGAGATAAATTGCTACGGCTATGGGAAAACCTACATTCGCTATTTGTTGCCATAGATCATCCATTAAAAACCCTCCTTTCTACTGCAAATGTTACACCCACTGCTCAACAAACAAAAAAAACGCCGTCAAGCGGCGGCGTTCCTAATTAGAAGCATCCACGGCTCCAGCGTTTAATATTTGGAAAATTAATATTAAATTTGTTGGTTACCTTCCTTTTACCCTACTATATTTTGAACCTTTTGGTCAGTTCATTGAAGTTTTTCCCTAAATCAGCTAGTTGCTGGGCCAACCCTCTGACATGCTCAACACTGGCAGCCTGCTCCTGGGCACTACTGCCCACTTCCTCAATACCGGCGGCAGTTTCCTCAATGATTGCAAACATCTCGCCTACCGCTGTTGCTGCCTGTCCTCCTGCCTGCCTAATATTTTCGGATAAAGCATTCATCTCTTGGGATTCAAGCATTTTCTGTTGCAGATTTTCAGCCATTTTTTCAAAAGTAACCTTGGCCTCAGCAGAAGTGGCGGCGCTCTCTCCAATACCTGCATCTACCTCTAAAACATAGTTGCTGGCATTAGCAATATTGCTTTGTGTCTTTTTAATTAAAACTGCAATTTCCTGAGTTGCATTTTGGGATTGTTCCGCCAGTTTTCGCACCTCTTCGGCTACCACGGCAAAACCGCGGCCCGCATCCCCAGCTCTAGCTGCCTCAATAGCGGCATTCAGTGCCAAAAGGTTAGTTTGCTCTGCAATATTATTAATTACATCTAAAATACCTTCGATAGCGGTGGAATCCTTCTCCAAATCACTGATGGCATGCTTGGTGTTATTGGCGGCACCCCGCACCTCTTCCACTTTAATTAGTGCTTGGTTAGCGGCTTCTGCACCATAAGTAGCCGATGTAACCACCTCACGCATTGATTTCTCTAAGTTAGCAGCCTTTTCGGCTACCACATTAATATCCCGGGAAACTTCTTCCACAGCCTTGGCAGTGTCAGCAATCTGAATGCTTTGGTTATTAACACCCTCAGCCAAATCCTGGGTAGTTATGGCTACCTGCTGTCCCCCCTGCTCTAACTGCTCAAATTGTTCCGCTAGTTCCATGCTTTGATCCATCAAAGCTTTTGCGGCATCCTTGATTTCACCGACCAAGAGTCTGAAATTAGCCGCTAAGTGACCCAACACATGGGATAACTGCCCAAACTCATCTTGAAACAGCAAATCCATTTGACCGGAAAAATCATTATCCCTTAGTTTTTGAGCGAAGGTTTTCAGCTTTTCTAAAGGCTTTAAAATAAAGTGGCGCACCGTAAAGTAAGCGATAACACTGGTAATTACTATCGCCACTAAAATGGACAGCACTTCCATAAATACTGTTTCACCCATCAAACTGCCAGCTAAATTTTTAAACAGATTACGGGAAGCAACTGCCACTATATAGGCCGCTATAAATAGCCCCAGAATTTTAACAGTGATTCCCAAGCCCGCTTTTTTGATTTCCCCCTGCAGGACTTCTTTTTCAATTTGCGGTATTTGATTACTTTCCTGGGAGACCAAACCATTTTGCTCTGCCTCTTTGTCTTTAATTACCACCTGTTCTCCTTGTAACTCCCCCTGTTTTTCCGGAAAACTATCCACTTCCATCCCCTCCTTAGAAACTACTGCCAAACAATAGGCCGACAACCAAATCAGGATACCTCCTTCTTCCTTTGCAAGCCCGGCACTATCATTGTCAGCATTTTTTCAACTGTGCTGTTTGACCAATGCAGACCCTCAACATCGGCCTTATTTAACAAGGCCTCTACCAAGGCTTTTTCCAACCCGTTTTGTCTACTGATAAATATCCTTTCATGCTTGGTAGCCATTGTACCTTCATCTGCAGTTAACAGTTCTTCATACAGCTTTTCCCCCGGTCGAATGCCGGTAAATTGGATCTCTATATCCTCCCCGGGTTCCAGGCCGGACAAACGAATTAAATCTTCAGCCAAATCTACAATTTTAACCGGTTCACCCATATCTAGCACAAAAACCTCTCCACCCCGGGCCATGGCACCGGCTTGAATGACTAATTGAACTGCCTCGGGAATGGTCATAAAATACCTGGTCATCTCAAGGTGTGTCACGGTAACCGGTCCCCCCCGGGAAATTTGCTCCTTAAAGGTGGGAATTACGCTGCCCCTACTCCCCAAAACATTACCAAAGCGAACTGCGGCATAACGGGTTTTATATTTTTCCCCCATCAGCTGAATCACCATTTCCGCCACCCTTTTGGTGGCCCCCATGATGCTGGTGGGGTTAACAGCCTTATCGGTGGAAATAAACACAAAAGTTTTTGCCTGATACTTGCCGGCCATTTCCGCCACATTATATGTACCGAAGATATTGTTTTTAACAGCCTCACCTGCATTACACTCCATTAGGGGAACATGCTTGTGTGCCGCGGCGTGGAAAATTACCTTCGGCCTAAAGGTTTGAAAAACCTGTTCAATTCTGGCTTTATCCTTAACATCCGCAATAACTGTTTCCAGAACAACCTTGGGAAACAAATAGCTTAGTTCCTGTTCTATTTCAAAAATCGGATTTTCATCATGACCCAAAAGGAGTAGCTTTTCCGGATCATACTTGGCAACCTGCCGGCAAAGCTCCGAACCGATTGAGCCACCTGCCCCGGTGATTAAAACCGCTTCACCCTTCAGATAACCCGCTATCTCCTCTAAATTAACCTGCACCGGCTCCCGACCCAACAAATCCTCAACTTGTACCTCCCGTAATTGTTGCAGGGAAACATCACCGTCAATCAATTCATAGACCCCGGGCAAAATCTTTAGTTCGGCAGTAGTTTCCTGACAAATCTCCACAATCTCCCTAATTACTTTACCGGAAACGGAAGGTATGGCTACGATAATTTCCTGAATACCGTAGGCTCTGACTAAGTCGGGGATGTCGGCCCTGAAGCCAAGTACCGGTAAACCATATAGATGCAGATTCTGTTTTTGGGCATCATCATCCACAAAACCCACCGGATTATATTGATTATTATAATGACTTTTTAACTCCCTGGCCACTAAAGCCCCTGCATCCCCCGCCCCAATAATCAGCACTGGCTTACCGCCCTTTTTGGGCATCCACGCGTGGTCTCTAAATAAACGCCAGGCCAAACGGGAACCGCCGATAAAAATAATATTTATCAGCCACGTTAATAAAATCACGCTCCTGGGCATTAGGCCGGAAAGATTGATGGCTGCAAAATATGTATAGGCAATGGTTACGGCACCACCAAAGGTCACAGCGGCCAAAATAGATACCAGCTCACCAATGCTGGCATATTGCCATAATTTTTTATATAAACCAAAAAAATAAAAAGTAACTACCATGATCATCGAATAAGCTACTACGATCTCTTTATAAACAGCAAGATATCGCCCAGGCACAACCCCATCAAAACGAAGCATTAGGGCTACCCAAATGCCGAGATTAACCAAGATCAAATCCACAAAAATTAAAATTATTACTTTAACATAACGATTCATTTGTTTTGCCCCCATAAAACCGGTACAGTAAATTAACCATTTCATTTATCTTTCTAGATCCTGGCCCTACTTTCCTGCCAATTATCGGTGTACCCCTATTTTTTCCCTTCATTTGAAAATACGATGAAGCCAACCTTTTTTGTTTTGACCGGCATCGCTTTCATCATTGTAATAATAATAGTAATAATAGTACCCACCACCTACTTGTTTAACTTTATTTAAAACCACGCCGAGAATACGTGCATTCACCTTGCCTAATTGCTGCTTAGCCAACATAACCGCTTCTCTGGTAGTTTTACCGGCTTCTATTACAAACACCATACCATCCACCTTGGTGGCAAGAATGGAAGCATCAGCCACCGTGTTAACCGGAGGAGAATCAACCAATAACATGTCATAAGCAGGGCGAATTCCATTTAAAAATTCTTCCATTTTAGCGGAGCCTAAAATTTCTGCCGGATTTGGTGGCAATGGGCCACTTGTAATTATGTCTAGGTTTTCAATGGCGGTTTTGTTAATTACGGAATCTAAATCCAAACCCCCGGCCAGTAAGTTGGACAGGCCTACATGGTTTTCCAGATAGAAGATCTTATTCACCTGAGGCCGACGCAAGTCAGCATCTATCAAAAGCACCTTACTTCCGGCAATAGCAAAAGAACTTGCCAGATTTGTTATCACCGTACTTTTACCCTCACTAGGATTGGAACTGCACACAGCGATTACCTTCAGCGGCTTATCCACCCCCATAAATTGTAGATTTGTCCTCAGCATTCTAAAGGCTTCGGCGGTGATAGATTTAGGATCCTCCACTACCAGCAAATTTTTCTCCAAATACCTTTTATCCATTATCCTTTATCTCCTTCTGTGGCCGGCAAAATGCCAATCACCGGCAACCCCAGGTATTTTTCTACATCCTCCGGAGATTTAATTGATGTATCAAAAAATTCCAGAACAAAGGCCAGCAAAAGCCCGGCCATTAGTCCCAGTACCGCTGAAATGGCCAGGTTCAACCTGGTGCTTGGTTTAAAGGGTCTTTTAGAAGGAATAGCTTCATCTATTACTTGTATATTCTCTACATTCATTATTTTAGTTGCTTGCTCAGAAAAAGCTTGTGCAAGCTGATTCGCTATAACAGCCGCCAAGACAGGGTCTTTGTCCGTTACGGTTAATTGTATTATTTCAGTATTTTTTACCAGGCTAACATCAATTTTTTGTCTGAGGCTACTACTATGCATTTCTAGGTCCAGGCTTTCAATAACTGAATCCAACACTAACCTGCTTTTGGCAATCTCTCCATATGTTGATACCAATAAACGATTTGTTTGAATTTGTTGGTAGGATATGGTTTCATCCAAATCCACGGAAGCCTTATGGAGGGGCTTCCCCACCATCAAAGTTGTATTTGATTGATATTGGGGTATTAGGACAAAAAAGGTAGCCAGAGCAGTAATAATAATTGCCGCCAACACAACAAACATTATTAACTTAAACCTTTTTCTCATAACCCCAAATAACTCAATTAATGATATTTCATCAACTTGAGCACTATCAGAAAACATATTTTGTTCCCCCACCACATTCACGCCCTAATATATATATTCTTTATATTTGTTAAATAAAAGTTGGAGCTCTTTTAGATCCTCCTCATCAAACCTTTTCAGGGCCAATTCCACCGCCGATTGTTTTTCCCCCGGGGTAAATCCGCCGCTTAAAAGACTGGTCAGGTATTTTATATCCTCACTTTTTAAATTTTTAGTAATTAGCAATAACATCCTTCTTTTATCCTCGAAACTGATCCTAGAACCCAGCTCCTCCACCCGGGAGGTCTCTTCTTTTTGCAACTCTCCGGTCTCTATAGCCTCCGCCGGCTTAGTTACCCTATGTTCTTCCCCTTGTTGCGATTTTACAGGATCCCCATTCCCCCTTTGATGGGTCTCGGGTATATTTACCTGGCTTTTATCCTTTATCCTCGGTTCATCGGTTTCGGTTTCTTCCGGGTTAACATTCCCTTCTTCTACTAGGATAGGCAAAGGTTCTTTTGGGTTGAGTTCAGATTCAGGTAGGCTGATATCCTCCAGAAATAATTTTTCCACGGAATCAAATAGATTTGTAATTGAGTAATAAAATACCAACCCCGCCACCGCTGCAATCCCTAAAACAGACAACAAAATTTTTGAAATTCTTTTTTCCATATTTCACCTTAGTTAATTCGGAAGGGGTACCAAGAGGCACCCCTTTTTTATTTGTTAATAATTATAAAACCCGTAAATCACTTTAGCTGCTTCCGCCCTGGAAATGTCAACCAGGGGCCTTAATGTTGAATCAGGATAGCCGGTTACTAGTTGTTTTTCAACCAGTAAAGCAGTAAATTCTTTGGCAAAGTCCGCCGTCTTGTCAGCATCGGGATAATTTCTAAGCAGATAACCCGCATCCCCTTTTAAAGTCTCTCCCAAGGCCCTGCCTACAACAGTCATCATTTCTTGGCGAGTAATATTACCATTAGGATCAAAGATTTTACCCGCTACCCTGCCATTAACCAGCTCATTAACAAAAGCAGTCTGCACATAATCAGCATACCAAGCATCATCTGCAACATCCTCAAAGCCCCCTTGGTATTTAATTAAATCCAAATCGAGGGCCACCACAATTATTTTGGCAAATTCTGCCCTGCTGGTAAAATCGGCCGGGGCAAAAACATCTTCTGCTTTACCATTAAAAATGTGCTTCGAAGCCATGGAATCAATATATTCCTTAGCCCAAAGGCCTTCTACATCGGCAAAAGTCTTATCATATTCCATTAACACATAGGTACTTAAGTGGGGCAATCTGCCCCTTATTACGCCTTGCTCCTTATCCACCTTGCCTCCCACAAATTCAACGACTCCCTTTTCGCCATTGACAAAATAAAGCCCAAGCTTATCTACATTAGCGACAATACCTTTAATGTTAAAGGCTAAGGTAATAGACTGATTCAGTTTCGCAGGTGTGCCGTCAAGCAAGAGGGTTATATTTTGGGCTTTGCCGACTTCTTTCATCTCTTTTTCCTTGGTTATACCCTCTAAGGCCACATGATTCTCCATGGCATTGATTACTAAACCCAGGGTTTTAGTTCCCTGCAAATCAAAGGTTGCAACAGGTAGCGAAACACTAACTGCATCCAGCCTAATAACCACCGGCATGTCAATCTTGTCCGTAGCTGCAATAATGCCGGTGGGAATATTCAACTCAAGGTTTTCACCAATATTTTTAGTACCTGAGAAGTCCAATACCAACTCAGTAGGCCTCTCCCCAGCCACTTGTTGGGCCTGTTGAATTTGAGCAATAATTTCGTTGGCAGTCTTGTCATTAATTCTTGCAACAGCCTTGCCACCCGTTACCTTAACTTCAGCTAGCCCGCCAGGTACGTTAACAAAAATGGGCTTGCCCGATTCCCCCGGAACTACTATTTCAGGCTCATCCGAGGGTTCTGGGGGTCCACTCGGAGTGCCTGGCTCGTCGGGGCTAGAGGGAGTATAATCAGCAACCTGAAAACCCAAACTATCCAGTGCCGCCCTAAAATTCACTACTTCCGTGGTAGTAAGCTTTGCCAGCATATTATTAATTGCTTGAACTAAATTGATAAGATCCCCCCCGGCTAAATCCTTGGCACTATCGGGCAAGAATTTATTAAGCTCCCCAAGGACATCTTGTTGATTTTTAACTACTATGCTGAGCTTTCCTGTGCTTGTAGTGTATCTAATATCAAGGCCGGATGGGCCACTTTCGGGTTTATTGATACCTTTTAAGTTCAGTTCCAAAGTTTTTACCCTAGTCAGAAAGCTTTTGGCACTGCCATAATCGGCAATAATATTTCCCCTTAAATCCTTAAGCGGGGCATTTTGTGCTACAAAGGTCGCCTGATGTGCAGCCCTTATACTAGTTTTATAGGTACTTTTAGCGTCTTCCTCCCTGTCGCTGTCTATATAGGTTTTAGTAGCAGCCACATAGCCCTCGTTTTTTAAAATATTTATTGCGGATACAATCTTACCTTCAATAAAACCCTTTTTCGTTAGCCTATCTTTGAACTCAGCAGATAAATCAGCAAAAAAAACTCCAATGGTATCCTCTTCGCAAAATCTAACAAATGTGTCCACCAACTTTTTGGTGTTCTCCTGACCAACGGATTCAACTTTGCCGTCTATGTAGCTTAGACCATCATCCAGGGTTTCGTTGGCTGCAAGAGCCGACCCAAAAGACACAGCCAAAAAAGCCCATACCAAAAGCACTGCTAAAAATTTTTTAGACATCTACCCACTCGCCTCCTGAATTTTAATTAAGTTTTTTAATGCTTAAATACTCCTACCTAGTCCACCAACAGTTTGTACAAATTAAAAACCATGGTAGCTGCTTCAGCCCTAGTGGCATTGGCCCGGGGAGCCAAGATGTTTCCTGCTTGCCCCTTAACCAGCCCCAGCTTTAGGGCCACTGCAATCTCAGTTTTTGCCCAAGAAGAAACCAAATCCCGATCACTAAAGGAGGCTAAAAGTTCTGTTATTTCTATGTTACCCACTAATGTGGGTTTCCCTTTTAAAGTGGCGGACCGAATCATAATAACAATCATTTCTTCTCGGGTAATAAAACTATTGGGATCAAATCTATCCCCCTTTCCTTGAATAATACCCTTTGCAAAAGCCTGATTTACAGCCTCAAAGAACCAATCACCCCGAGCTACATCTATAAAAACCATTTCTTGATTAACATTGTCTCCCAACCCCAAAAGCCTGGTCAGCATGGCTGTAAACTCCGCGCGTGTTACCTTATCCTCCGGCGCAAAAACTCCCTCTGACTTGCCTTGAATAATGCCCTTGGTTTGGGCAAATTCTATGTAGGCCGCTGCCCAATGATTCTTTATGTCTCTAAAGCCCACTGTTGTTTCATCAATTTTGGGCAAATTAATATTGCTTCCCTGGGTGGCCTCAGATGACCCCCCGGAATTACCGCCACCAAAGTTTGAAACATCCTCTAATCCGCTGTATTTATCTATAATATTGGCGATAGCCGTAGAATTTTGTGCTTCTATTAAATCCACAACCTTTAACCTATCCTCAACACTCCACTGCTTCATTTTATCAATTTCTGATCTCATTTGGCCTAGACTTATACCCTTGCTATTGAGCTTTGCTTCGTAGTCCTCCCCCAAAATGCCCCCAAGGTAACTTGGCAGATCCGTTTTTAGCTCATCTAGATTACCTTGGGTTTTAACATAGCCCCTCAATAGATCTAAGGCCTCATCGCCAACGAAGGAATCCAACTCAGAAAACTTATCTAGAGCCAGACCTATTAAACTATGATCCAACTCCGCAGCCAAAGATCCCTTAAGAAAAGAGATTGCCAAGATTACCAAGATTGTAACAACTTTTAGTTTTTTCTTAAATACCACTACCCCACCACTCCTGCCTATGTTAAATTATTGAAAAACAAAGATAGCCTTTTATAAACGCCCAAACCCCCGCCATCATAAGCCATTTGTTTTGAATCTATTCTTTTCCCTTTTAAAACCTTGGTTGGGTTATCAATTAATAAAAGTTTTATCGCTTCGGCTGGAATAGTTTTTAACACCTCTTTAATCCTTGGAGAGCGAGCTCTTGCAGTGTGACAATCAGTTGCTATGAAGTGGGCCATCCCTTCCTTGATAATTTTTTCAGCCGTCAGCTTGGCCTCTTTTCCAAAAACACCTATTAAACTAAGTGAATTAACCTGAGCCAAAACACCCATTTTAATGAATTTTTTTAGTTTATCAAGATCTTTGTTAATCATTAAATTTCTCTCCGGATGGGCCAGGATAACTTCCAAACCTCGAAGCCTGAGATCATGGATAACATCCAAAGCATAAAGGGGTATACTCATCATCGGTAATTCAATTAATAAATATAAGCCACTGTCCCCCAAAGTCATCAGTTTGCCTGCACTGAATAGTTCCACTAAATTAGGGGTTAATAGTATCTCCTGCCCCGGTAGAATTTCAACATCAATTAATCTTGAAGTAAGTTCCTTATTTAACTCCTTGGTTTTTTCTAAAATTAATTGGCTATCAATTTCTTGATCCTTTTCAATAAAATGGGGCGTTGCTATCATTCTTGTAAAACCTTCGGACACAGCTATTTCCGCCATTTTAATGGATGTTAGCAAATCCGGTGAACCATCATCAACCCCCGGTAGAATGTGGCTATGAATGTCTATCAAAGATATTGCCTCCTTGGTCTTCGTCAATTATGCGTGTCTTCTATTTATTTCGACACAATGAGGCCATTACCCCCATCTACCTCCCTATTATTCAACAAAACCGCGATAGATATCTATATATTACCATAATAATGCACTGAATGGAACCAGTCTTTTGTTATTTTAAATAACTTTGGTATAAATGGCTTTAATATTGTCGAATTATGTTAATTTAAAAGAGAGTCCAACAGTCCCCTAACCATTCACCACCCTAGACACCCAAAACCCTCACTCTAAGTACCCCGTCAATTCCTCTTAACCTTTCAAGGGTGCCCTCGGCTAGGGCCACCTCCAAGTCAATTAGTGTGTAGGCCCAGGCACCTCTGCTTTTATTAACCAAATCCGAGATGTTCACATTGGCACCGGCCAAAACCCCGGTGAGCTGCCCTAACATATTGGGAATGTTTTTGTGATTAATGGCCAGGCGAGCTGCCTTTTGGCAAACTCCCAAATCACAATTTGGGTAGTTAACAGAGTTCTTTATATTGCCGTTTTCCAAGTAGTCCATCAACTGCTCAACAGCCATTATTGCGCAGTTCTCCTCGGCCTCGGCAGTAGAAGCCCCCAAATGGGGAAAGGTAATTACATTATCAATGCCACAGGTTTGAGAATTGGGAAAATCGGTGATGTATTTGGCAATTTTACCTGTTTTGAGTGCCATAAGAGCCGCCCCTTCATCAACAACAATATCCCGAGAAAAGTTTAACAAAATGACACCTGTTTTCATCTGCTCTATTGCCGCTTCATCAATCAAACCCTTGGTAGCATCCAATAAGGGAACATGAATGGTAATGAAATCGCATTCCCGATAAATCTCCTCCGGAGATTTAATAGGCTTAATATGCTTGGACAGCTTCCAAGCATGCTCCACTGACAAATATGGATCATAACCGTAAACCGACATCTCCAATTTAATGCCGGCATTTGCCACCAGCGCTCCGATAGCCCCTAGACCGATCACCCCTAGTTTTTTGCCTTTAATCTCTGTACCGGCGAATCTAGATTTATTTTTTTCCACCAGTTGCGCCAACTCTGGATCCCTTTGACAGGAGGTAACCCAATTACTGCCCTCCAAAAGATTCCTGCCGGCTATAATCATGGCGGCGATTACCAGCTCTTTTACACCATTGGCATTGGCTCCGGGCGTGTTAAAAACTACAATTCCTCTTTCGGCACATCTTTCCAAGGGAATATTATTAACCCCTGCTCCCGCTCTGGCAATGGCTTCCAAGTTGACAGGGAGTTCCAACTCATGAAGGGAAGCGCTGCGCACTAAAAGTCCGTTGGCCTTTCGATAGTCTTCCACAAAACCGTAACCCTCCGTCAGGCGGTCCAAACCGGCCTTGGCGATTTTATTCATGCAATTTATTTTATACATACTATGCTTCCTTTCCCTCAAACTCTTTCATAAAGGCAACCAAGGCTTTGACACCTGCAAGGGGCATTGCATTGTAAATGCTGGCCCTCATGCCCCCGATGGTCCTGTAACCCTTAAGGTTGACTAGCCCCCGGGCCTCCCCTTCTTTTATAAATTTTGCATCCAAATCTGCATCCCCCGTTACAAAGGGTACATTCATTAAGGAACGGTCCCTTTTTACAACCGTTCCCTTAAACAGCCTGCTGTCATCAAGATAATCATATAATAATGAAGCTTTCAGTTCGTTAATTTCCTGCATGACCTCGAGTCCGCCTATTTTTTTTAACCACTTAAACACCTTGCCGCAAATATAAATCCCATAAACAGGTGGCGTATTATAGGCGGAATTATGGGCGGCATGGGTTTTGTACTTCAACATTGTGGGTGTGCCCGGCAGTACGTTATCAGCAATTAGATCCTCCCGAATAATTACAATTACTACACCGGCAGGCCCCACATTTTTTTGAGCACCGGCAAAAATTAACCCAAACCTACCTACATCTATAGGCCCAGCCAGAAAATCCGAGGACATATCGGCTACCAAGGGCTTCTCTCCCACATCGGGTAACTCAGTAAATCTAGTGCCAAAAATGGTGTTATTATGGCAAAGGTAGACATAATCTGCTTCTTCGGAAACCTTTAAATTTTTAAGACCCGGTATATAACTGTAATTTTGGTCTTCCGAGGAAGCTATTACATTAATTTTGCCGTAAAGCCGCCCCTCCTGAAGGGCTTTTTTTGACCACTGACCTGTATTCAAATAATCTGCTACCCGGTTTTTCATCAAATTCATGGGCACCGCGGCAAATTGTTGAGAGGCTCCCCCCTGTAAAAAAAGAACCTTATAATTAGCGGGGATATTCAACAAATCACGTAAATCTCGCTCGGCTTCGGCCATCATCCCCTCAATTATATCTGATCGGTGGCTCATCTCCATGATGGACATACCGCTACCTTGGTAATCCAACATCTCAACTGCGGCCTCTTTTAAGACCTGCTCCGGCAAAACTGCCGGTCCTGCTGAAAAATTATAAACTCTGCTCATCTCCAACATCTCCATTCTGATTATAACCATTTTCTTGTAAATGATTATATCCCCATTTTTCGACATTTTCAAGTGGGGAAAAATCCGGGGTATCATCCAAAAAGCAATATATTCAAAGGTTTTAACAATTGTTTAACTAATGCAGGGCTATGTACAACGGTTACCCAACATAGGCCAAAAGCCAAATATTTTTAGCTAATAAAGATTACAGCGAAATACTTGACAATTATAGATTGATTCTATAGAATATATTTTAATTAAATTAAAATTCTTACACAAGGAGTGGTATTATGTTATTCACAAATCTGGACCATATCAACACAGCAGCAGAGCTCAAGGACATTCTGGCCAAAAATGAAAATGTAATGGTTACCTGCGGTCGCATGGGACCTATGTGTACACCGGTTTATCAAGTCATGGAGGATATTAGGGACAAATATTCTCATGTCGCCTTCTTTGACATGGAGTTTGATAATCCGGAAGCCAGCATCATCAGAAACCTGCCGGAATGCAGAACCTTCCGGGGTTTGCCCTTTGTCGTTTATTATAAAAATGGCGAGGTGGTAGAAGCCACAAGCAGCATCCAGGATGAGGAACAAATCACCACAATCCTGGACCGCCAATTTGGATAAACCCGCACACAGGGGACAGGTCCCTTGGTACGGCAGCTACGCCCATCCCGGCGGCATTACAATGTGCATTGGGACCTGTCCCCAATGCACATCCAAAATTACAAAATGGAACCCGAAACCCGCTCCTGCTGATCGCCACACTCCTTAACCCTCCAAAATTTAGCGTAAATTCCCATTCCAACAATTGCTCCGACACTATCAATTATTACATCCTTAACCTGCCCACCCCGGCCCGGCACAAAAACTTGATGGATTTCATCGCTAATTGCATACAACACACAAATGAGTAGGGCTAATCCAAGACTTTTAAACTTTTCTAGACCACTATTTTTAAACCCGTTCAGCACCAGAATCCCCAGCACAAAATATACAAGAAAGTGGGCATTCTTTCTTATTACATGGTTGAACTTTGCCTTATCTATTTTCATACTGGGAACAACCTTTTCCACCACTTCTAGTATTTTTTCGGTTATTCCTGTGCTCATTTCATTGGATTCAACCGCCGGTTTAGCGGAAAAATTAAAAATCACCGCCATCCAGATGATAACCAGTAACCAGGAAAATCGCTTTTTAAAACCCTCCATCTAATAACCACCTTAAGCCGTTGCTGTTTTGCTTCATTATATCATTATTTCTTTTTATTATATAATTTTTACATGCCATGTAAGGGTTACAAAACTACGGGGCCTATTTGCCGGTTTACAGCCAATTATAGGTTGTTCTTTTGCCAAATTAATGCTACTATAAAAGAAAAGTTAATTTCACTTTTCAAGTAAGGGAGATGAACTTAATGGATAAGTTAGATATTGTTTTGACAGAGTTAAAAAAGGCAAATGAAAGACTTACCGCTGTGGAAGCTGCCATGGCTACTAAAAGTGATATCACTTCTATTGAAGCTAAAATGACTACTAAGGATGATATCACTTCCATTGAAGCTAAAATGGCTACCAAAGATGATATCACTTCCATTGAAGCTAAAATGGCTACCAAAGATGATATCACTTCTATTGAAGCTAAAATGGCTACCAAGAAAGATGTAGAAGAAATACCCTATATAGCTCAAGCTGTATTAGAAATAAATAATGATGTAAAACGATTAGTGGAAAACCAGGCCTCCATTTTTGAATTGCTGGGCGAACATGAAGTGGCAATTCGTTCACTCCGTCGCAGACCGGTTTGAATGCACAAACAGTATGGGGATGCAATCCCCATACTACCACTACCCTTACCGCTGATTTAACTAGCCAACGTAAACTGTTTTTGCACCTTCCTCCCAACGAACCCCTATGCCGAGTTCCTCTAAAATACGCACATGAACATAGGTTTTGCCCTCTATCAGTATACCTTGATATTGCCGGCCTTTAATAATTACATTAATGGTTTCCCCAATTCCTTGCCCCTGGCATTCCCTATGGGGAAAATCAAAATATTGGCTGATACCCCTCACAATTGCGGTTGCAAGCAAAATTTGAAAATCCGGCTCCTTTAATTGCGCTTCCTGCAACGGGTTGGAGATAAAACCCATCTCCAACAAAACTGCCGGAGCCTTGGTTTCTCTTAGCATATGCAGATTTTTTTCAATCACCCCATGAGGGGCCGCCGGTTTCGGCCAACCGGTAACTGTCATCAGTTCCTCTTGCAATAACCTGGCTGCTCTTTCCGCATCCCCTCCCGAGGCTAAAATAAAATTAGCCACATAATTGGCCTGATGATTTAGAGAACTATTAACATGAATTGAGATTACCAAATCCACCCGAGCCAAGTTCAACCTGCTGCTCCGATCAGCCAAGGTCACCTGTTCATCTTTATCCCTGGTTAGTACTATCGCCAAGCCCTGTTCCTGCAAAAGCCGAGCAACTAGGAGTCCCACGGACATATTTATATCCTTTTCTTGCAACCCTGTCGGGCCAATGGCACCGGGATCACTCCCGCCATGGCCAGGATCAATTCCTACTTTAAACATTTTCAACACCTCGACAGGTTAATAATATATGGAACATATGTTCGTGTCAAGGATGATTAAAACCTGTTTTTTTGCAGGAAAAACGGCCTTTTTCTAGAATAAAAAAGACATAAAGCATAGGGAGATGAATTATTTGAAAATTATTGCGATTAATGGAAGCCCCAGAAAAGGAAAAAACACTGCGATTATGCTGCAAGAGGCCTTAAATGCCGCCGAAAACCTAGGTGCAGCAACCCAATTACTAGAGTTATCTGATTACAAACTGAACTACTGCACAGGCTGCAATAGTTGCCTAAGACACAATACCTGTTCCCAAACCGATGATGACAACCAGCTTATCCATGAAAAGCTGCTGGCCGCCGATGGTATTTTATTAGGTTCACCTTGTTATTTTGGCAATGTCAGCGCTTTAATGAAAAATTTTATAGATAGGAGTCGCCCGCTACATATGGTTGCCTCCGCTTTAAAAGGAAAGGTCGGAGGGGCCCTAACCCATGCGGGCCTGAGAAACGGAGGCCAAGAATATACCCTGGAAATCCTGCAAAGATATCTAATCAGCCAAGGACTGATCCTGGCCGATGGTTTTGAACCCTTTTCCGGGGAGAATCGTTTTTTAGCCACCACCGGGGTAATGGGAACTATGTATAAGGGAATAGAGGAAGGCAAAATAAAATACTACCGCTCCGTAACTGAGGACACCATTGCCATGAGTTCCTGCAGATTATTAGGGGAAAATATGGTCCGTTTGATTGAAAAATTATCCTAAAGGCGGACCAAGTTGAAATACTTTCTTGCCAAGATAGCTGTTCCATCAGTGAATTGTCTAGGATCTACTACACCAAAGTCCCTTTTTTATACCCCTAAATACATGCTTTTGCTGAGACAAGAGCGTGTATTTATAATTATTTCATGGAAAAAGGATAAAAAATACTATCCGGAAATAATTCCGTCTAACAATTCTTCAACCTTAACAAGGCATTTGCTAAAATTCAGTACCAGATGTTCGATATCTTCGGCAACTGCGTTATCAACATGTAGCCCTACAATTACATTTACAATACAGGAATATCTTGTCGCCAACCTTAAGGCAGCCTCCCGTGCTAAACAATCGTCCTTATGTCCGCTGACACACAATACGCTGGCTGAAGCGGACACCCTACTCCCATCAAGAAGGCTAGCCCTCGGTTCCGCAAGGGCACTGGCACCTATATGGTGTATTTCCCCGCCCCCAAAAACAACTACTAGATCTTTGCCTGTTTGAAGCACACTGGCATTTACCTTAAACGGATCTGTACCGGCAGAAATTTTGAATTCAGTCATCATTACTGTTTCCACTCCACGGTAGAAATTTATCATAGCGCCAGCCAAATTGCATAAAAATCTTTCCGATAAGATGATCAATCTGGTTATCCAATGTTTTTGAATCGTTGTAAAAGGTTAGCATTGGCGGCACTAAGGTACACCCAAAGCTTGCTGCCTTAGACATGTTATGCAAATGAATTTTCCCTAATGGTGTTTCCCTCGGCACCAAAACAACCTTTCTGTTTTCTTTTAGACACACATCCGCTGCCCTAGCCATTAAATTTGAGGAATAACCCGTTGCTATGGCAGATAGGGTTTTCATGCTACAGGGGATTATAATCATACCATCTGTTACAAACGAACCGCTGGAAATCCTAGCAGCCAAGTCGTTTTCGTCGTAATAAAAGTCTGCCAACGACTGAACTTCTACCAGGTTTAAATCGGTTTCTATTTTAAAGTTCGCTTTTCCGGCGTTGGATATAATCATATGAACTTCACACTTTGGAATGCTTTTTAAAGCCAACAGCATTTTGTATCCCATAATAACCCCACTTGCCCCGGATATTCCAAGAACAATTCTCATTGTAACCTCCTAAAATTAAATATGATAAATTGAAAAAACAACCCCGAAATTGTATCATCTGCTGCCTTTTTGGCCGCCAAGAAAATATTTTATAATAGGCGGTTATTTAGCTAAACCAGATAACCTTCATCAATCTAAATAAAAAGAACCCACAAAATAAATCGCCAGTATCATAGCAAAAGCGCTGGGCAGAGAGCGAGCGATCCTTTTGAAAACATTATTAGGATTTGCATTAAAGTAATCCGCCGTTAGTAGCACTGATGCGTTAACAGGCGACAGCATAACTCCTATTTTGCCAAAGGAATACACAACCGCAACAAAAAAAATGTTTAGATTATTGGCAATAATCATTGGCGCAAACAAAGAAAAACTAATTGCTGCAGCCCCGGCATAAGCACCGGTAATTAGACCAATCAACAAAGGCATTACAAAAAATAACATTTCCGGCGGCCAACTAGTTGTATTCCACCAAGAGCTGATGCTTTCCATAGTTGCAGTTTCCTCAATGGCAGTCTTAAACAACATCATTGACAGTATTAGAAACAGCATTTTAGGAGAAAAACCTTTTTTGATCATTAAAATGAGAGGTTTTAGGCGAATTTTTTCTTGCAATACCACCATAAAAATAGTTACGATAACAGTTATATATAACTTAATATCGAATAACAGGGTTAAAATAAAGATAACTAGTAAAAAATCGCTTTTCCAAAGTAAGGCCAGAATATTTTTTAAAACGGAAGCCTTATCCCCAGAAATGATCTCAGAGTTAGATCCCTTCCTGCGGACAAACCGCAACTCTCGCAGGTACCCAGAAACATACATTATAATCGTAACAGGTAGTTGAGCTAAAAAAAGATATAACGGGTTGACCTTAACCAAGCTGATAGTAATAATAAAAGAAAAAGAAATGGGACACGAAAATTGAATAGCTGCCCTGAACCAATAATTAACATATGATTTGAGGCCGGCCATAACGGATTCCCCGGCTGCTTTTTCGATCAAAGGAGCAGAAAGCATGACTATGCCAGGACCGGGAATCAGCCCAATAATTGAGGGAATCATCATTAGTTGAATCTTTAAGCTTGAAATTAGCTCATGTAAAGCTCTAATTAGCTTTTGTAGTTTCTTCGTCTGCTCAAGAATATATCCCAGTATCTGAATCAAAGAAACGGAGGCCACCAATTCAAGGGTACCAACATCGGTGATAGTTCTAATTATAATTTGGGGAATGCTTGTCAATTTCAAGCTCATAGTCGCCAATACTAAAGTTCCTACCCCCAAATTAACAGCCAAGGGGAATCCCTTTTTATTCAAATAAACAATTACTCCCATAATAAACAAAACGATCAGGAAACTAATCAAATGATGTCCCCCTTCGCAAAAGGGTGTTATAGATAATCCTCCACCTTTATTGCATTCAAGATATCTAAATCAACCTCACAAACTTCTGAAAATGGTTCTCCGAATGGTTTAGTCGCATCAATGCCTACACGTGTCACAATAGATTTTTTGTCCTCAATACTAGTGGTCGGATCAAGACTGGCACCCATGCAGCCCCTAATTTGGAAAACATCCTTTTCCGCCCAGACTCTTGTGCTTACGGCCCACAAAACTTCTTTATCGTTAAAAATATCAATATCCGTATCTACTGCGATAGCGTATTTAATGTGCCAATCACTAATAAAAGCCGCCAATATCGCATCCTTGGCCTCACCGGCAACACGTTGATCCAAAGATAGGTAACAAAGGTAACGACACACACCTGCGGGGGTTAAATGAACGGCCTTAAGCCCCGGGCAAGTAGCCTTCGCTTTTTCATAGATTACGGCCTCCTTGGGAATAGCTCCGATTAAACCATGTTCTGTATGTCCGATCCAACATGACTGGTAGTAGGCATCCTTGCGGTGTGTAATGGCAGTAATTTTGGCCAAAGGATCATAGCGCTTATCCACCTTTCCACCACGAATTGTTTTATAATAACGGGTGTGTTCCCCTATTGGTCCTTCCTCTGCCATCCGATCGGGGAAGATATATCCCTCAATGATTATTTCCGCATCAGCGGGAACCATTAGGTCGGAACCATAGGTAACCGAAGGAACTAATCTCAAAGGTTCCTGCATAGCGGCCCCAACTATTTCAAATTCATTACGCCCGTAAGGTCCTTCCCATAGACTTCCCAGGTAAAAAGATGGGTGATGCCCCACAGCTATGGCAAAGGGAGTTGGTTTTCCGGCATCCTTATATTTTTTAATATTCATGCCTGTATGATGATGAGGTTCGGCATGAACCGTAATCGTGTTGCAACTTTTGACCATGCACCTTATCATCGCCAAATTATATGCTCCTGTTTCCATATCTTTAGTAATCATAGAGCCCCCAAGGATGTAAGGTCCTCCATCCTTGGCATGGTGAATGGGTATTGGAAGCTCCTCCAAGTTTACCTTATCTCCCTGTTTTATAACCTGCTGAACAGGTGCATTAACAATCTCCTCCGGCTGGAAAAGTCTCTTGTACCGATTATATAAAGATAACGATAATTCCATTTTGTCTTGATTGGGTTCCAGGCCTAATGCCAACGCCAATTTGCATCTTGTCGCAAAAACGTTAAATATCAATGGCATCTCGGCTCTTGACCCATTAATGGCTTTAGGATTTTTAAAGACAACCATTGGTAGCTTGTCTTGCAACTCCAGTTTTCTGCAAACGGCAGTTGCTTCTAGATTAGAGTCCACCTCTTTGTTTAGATATAACAACTCACTAGGGGCTGATTTCTCCAATTGACGGATGTAACTCCTAAGATCCTTTGGCAATGATATTTACCTCCTTATTAAATAGTAAGAGATTTTTACATCAAAGCTATTATTTGAACGACCTTGCAAAAACGGTAATAATACCCTTATCACCATTTACCTCCACAATGTCATCATCGCGGATAAATTCCAATAAATTTTTCTCAGGCTCTACTATCATGGGAATCTTTGCTATAATACAACCAATTACAGTTACGGAGTCGGCCTTTAAATTAATAATTGCCTTTGGGCCGTTACCATTGCTTACCGTTTCATAAATTAGATAGGAGCCTCCCGTGGAACCCCTGCCTATGGGGAAGATCAAAATTTTTCCGGCTATTGATTTCCCTTCCAGGAAATGCCCTTTTTCAGTTACAACACCGGTGTTAACATCCACCCCACCAAGGAAACAGATCGGTTCTTGGGAAACCAATACCTCCCCTCTTGCTACGCCTCCAACAACCTTTCGGCCTTTAATAACCATGTTCTTCATTTTTCATCTCCCCATACCCCTGTAATTGCAGCTTTAATACACTGCTCGAAAGAGCCATAATGTGAACCGATGTCCCACTGGCCGGGGATATAATGTGCAAGCTTTGCTGAATTAGTTGCGATAGCATTATAACCCTTTGTGCCTATCATGGCAGCGGTAGGGCCCAGGATCGGACAAGTATCACATACTAATCTGGCTCCCGCCTTTTCAATTATTTCTAAATATCCATTTCTGCTAGCAATTTCTTTATTTCCAATGGCCGTTGTAATCCAAAAATCAACTGCAGAGTTAGTCTTATTTTCGTATAAATTTTCCGCGATGAGCTTTATTTCATCTATGGATGCATGGGGACAGCCAATTACCACCAGATCAACCCTATTTGTCCGAGACTTATTCAATTGAGCAATTGTGCTTTCGTATTCGGTCCTTCCAAATTCTATCTCCATAAGTGCGGCTTTTCCCCGGAATGCGGCTTCCAGAGTAGGGGCCTCGGGCGTAATTCCAACAACATGAAAAAGGGCTACAGAGCCGGAGGAAGCTAAAGCAGCACTAAGCATTTTCAGCTCATCTATTGTTATATTTGAAGGTAAGCCCGTAAATACGGGAATCAATTCCTGACACTGTTTGCCGACATAGTAACCAAGTGTGCCGTAATCAAATGCTCCATTTA